>JGI12053J15887_10000098_pt1 | contig 26979 bp, 21 predicted proteins | sample MedBloCAOM1_O3_FD_15887 | JGI IMG/M metagenome (IMG submission 15887)
GACACGGTCAGCGAAATCACCGTAAAGCCGATTTCGCTGGCGCCCCGGAGCGAGGCTTCCATCGCCGTTTCGCCATTCTCCATGTGACGGACGATGTTTTCGATCATCACGATGGCGTCGTCGACCACGAATCCAGTCCCGATCGTCAACGCCATCAGCGACAGATTATCGAGGCTGAAGCCTGAAAAATACATGATGCCGAAACTGGTGATCAGCGACAGCGGCAGCGCCACGCCGGCGATCAGCGTCGCCCGCAAGGAACGCAGGAACAACAGCACCACCAGCGTCACCAGCACGACGCTCAGAATCAGCGTGAACTGCACGTCATGCACCGAGGCGCGAATCGTGACGGTTCGGTCGCTGACTACGGTCAGGTTCACGCCGGCCGGGATCGCGCGTTGCAGTTTGGGCATCTCCGCACGGATCTGGCGGACGACCTCGATCACGTTGGCGCCGGGTTGCCGCTGGATATCGATGATGACCGCGGGCGTGCCCTGGTACCAGCCGCCGGTACGGTCATTCTCCAGGCCATCGACGATGACCGCGACGTCGCCGATGGTGACCGGCGCGCCGTTGCGGTAGGCGATGATGATGGGCTTGTAGGCGTCGGCGGATGCAATCTGGTCGTTGGCCGCGATGGTGTAGGCCTGCTGCGCGCCGTCCAGCGATCCCTTGGGGCCGGAGACGTTGGCGCCCGCGATCGCGTTGCGCAAATCCTCCATCGCGATGCCATAGGCGGCGAGCCGCGCCAGGTCGGCCTGAACCCGCACCGCCGGCTTGAGCCCACCCAGCACCGCGACGCGGCCGACGCCGGAAATCTGGCTGAGGCGCTGGCCGAGGATGGTGTCGGCGAGATCGCTCATGGCGCGCAGCGAGATCGTCTCCGACGTCAACGCCAAGGTCAGAACCGGCGCGTCGGCGGGATTGACCTTGGCGTAGGTCGGCGGATACGGCAGGGTTTTCGGCAGCACGCCCGCGGCGGCGTTGATGGCGGCCTGCACATCCTGGGTGGCGCCGTCGATGTCGCGGTTGAGATCGAACTGCAGGGAAATCTGGCTGACGCCGAACGAGCTCGTCGACGTCATCGACGACAGGGACGGGATCTGCCCAAGCTGACGCTCCAGCGGCGCAGTGATCAGCGAGGCGATCACGTCGGGACTGGCGCCCGGCAGTTGGGTCGTCACCTGCACCGTCGGAAAATCGACCTGCGGCAGCGCCGACACCGGCAGCGCCCAATAGCCAAGCCCGCCGCCGATCAACAGCGCGATCCCCAAGAGCGAGGTCGCGATCGGCCGGCGGATGAAGGGTTCAGAGACGCTCATGGGTGCGCGCTCATGCTTGCGACGTTGATCAAGCGACGAGTTGTGTCATGGCTGCGACTTCGCCGCATTGCCCGACGGTTCGCTCCCCTGCGCGGGTCCGGTCTGACCCTTTTGGTCGCCCTCGCCCTGAACCCGATCGGCCTTCTTGCCGCGCCGTTCGCTCTGTCCGTCCTTGGCTTGGCCGTCCTTGGCTTGACCGTCCTTGGCCTGACCATCTTTGGCCTGGCCGTCCCGGCTGCTGCGTTTCTTGCGCGGCGCGAGATTGGCTGATGGCGTCTGCTCGTCCTTGCCGACGATGACCTTGGCGCCGTCAGCCAGATTGGCAAAGCCGGTCGTCACCACGCGATCGGAGGCCGACAATCCGCTCGCGACGACGGCGTCGGTTTCGTTCTGCTGCGTCACCACGACCGGCTTCGCCGCGACAATGTCGCCGTCGCCGATGACGTAGCTGAACGTTCCCGCGGGTCCGCGCTGCACCGCCGACGTCGGCACCACCACCGCCTTTGCGAGCGTATCGACCTTGAGCCGCACATTGACGAATTGCCCGGGCCATAGCTGAAAACTGGCATTGGGAAATTCGGCCTTGAGCTTGAGGGTGCCGGTGGTCGGATCGACCTGGTTGTCGATGCCGGTCAGCCTGCCGCTGTCGGCCACCGTAATCCCGTCATTGCCGAACACATCGACGGTCAGCGTGCCTTTGGCGGAGGCGGCGTTGACCCGAACGATCTGCTGCTGCGGCAGGCTGAACTGCACCGCGATCGGCTGCAGTTGGGTAATGATCACGAGACCTGTGATGTCGGAGGCGTGGATGATGTTGCCCTGATCGACCTGGCGCAGGCCGGCCCGGCCCGACAGCGGCGCAATGATCTTGGTATAGCCAAGCATTGCCTGCTGGTTATCGATCGCAGCCTGATCGGAATTCACCAGCGCTTCGGTCTGGGCGACGGTGGCGCGTTGGGTATCGGCCTGCTGCTTCGAACCGGCGTTGGACGCGGCAAGCTGCTGATAGCGTGCGAGGTCAAGGCGCTGATTTGCGAGCAGCGCTTCATCCTGCGCCTTCTTGGCGATCGCCTGATCGAGCTGGGCCTTGTAGAGCACAGGATCGATTTCGCCGAGAACGTCGCCCTTCTTGACGTCCTGTCCCTCGGTAAAATTGACCGCGATCAATTTTCCGTCGACCTGGGCGCGCACCAGTACGTTGTTCAGCGCGCGGACGGAGCCGACGCCGTCGAGATAGACCGGCATGTCCAGGATGCGCGGCGTCGCCGCGAGCACGGGCACGGGGAGATCGGGACGCGCGGCGGCCCGGTTCGCGGCCTGTTGTTTCTGCTGCAGCGCTGTCCAGCCGATGTAGCCGAGGCCGCCAAGGATCAGCAGCGTGATCGCAATCGAAACGGTGCGACGGCGCGCGCGGGAGGCGACGCGGGCCACGCGATCGCCGGCGGTCTTCGCAACTTCGTTCAAATCCGGCTTAAAGAGCATTGACCGGCTTCTCCAATCTCGGTTCCCAGCCGCCCCCCAGCGCCTGATACAGGCTGACGATCGCGAGCAGCCGGGCAAGCTGGGCCTGCCACAGCACGTCTTCGGCCTGAAATAGCGTCAATTGCGTATTTAGCACAGTCACGATGTCGGCGGTCCCGGCGCGAAGCTGCTGCTCGGAAAGTTGAAAGGCTCGCCGCGAGGCCGCCACCACCTCGCGCTGCAGCCGCAGCTTCTCGGTGGTCTGGCGGATCGCGACCAGCGCGTTGTCGACGTCGGCGAACGCGGAGACCACCGTCTTGCGATAGGTCTGCAGCAATTCATCCTGCCTGGCCTTGGTGAATTCGAAGTTGCCGAGAATTTTTCCGCCGTCGAAAATCGGCTGCGTCAGGCTGCCGACCACATTGAAGAACGCGGCATGCGGCTGGAACAGCGCCACCAGCGCCGAGCTTTGGTAGCCGCCCTGCCCGGTCAGCTGGATGCTTGGGAAAAACTGTGCGCGAGCGTTGCCGACATTGGCGACAGCGGACGCGAGCTGTGCCTCCTGGCGCCGGATATCCGGACGCTGGGTCAATAACTCCGACGGCAGGCCCGGCGTCACACGCGGCGAGGAAATCTGATCCATCGAACCGCCTTTGACGCGCAGGCTTTCCGGCGGCCGCGACACCAACGTGGCCAGCGCGTTGATGTTCTGCCCCAGCGTCTGCCGCAGCGGCGGCACCGCGGCCCGTTGATTGGCGAGAACGCTTTCCTGTTGGGCCACATCGAGGTCGGTTCCGGTGCCGGCTTTGAACCGTTGCCTGATCGCCTCGAGGATGCGTGTGGCGCTGGAGATATTGCCCTCGGCGGTGCGAATCCGGTCCTGCGAGGCAAGCACCTGAAAATAGGCATTGGCGACGCTGGTCAGCGTCGTAAGCGCAACCACATCGCGATCGAAGCGGTTCGCGACGGCGGTTTCCTCCGCCGCCTGCGTGGCGTCGCGGTTTTTGCCCCAGAAATCGAGTTCATAGCTGGCACTGAGCGACGCGGTATAGTTGACCACCTCACGGCCGCCGATGCTCAAACCGCTGGCGCTTGAGCCGGATGTCCGGGAATAGGTTTCCTGACCGGTGCCGCTGAGGTTCGGAAGCAGCGCTGCGCCTGCAACACGGGCCTGCGCGTCCGCCTGAATGAAGCGTGCCGTCGCCGCGGCGATGTCCAGATTGACCTTCTGGGCCTCCTCCATCAGATCCGTCAATTCGGACGAACGGAAGCCGCGCCACCAGTCCAGCGTCGGAGGCGCGTTCTGCTCAGTGACCTTCTCCGCTCTGTAGTCTTGCGGCTTGTAGACTTGCGGGACGTCCAGCGCCGGATCGGGCAAATCCTGGGTCACAATACAGCCGGCGGAGCTGGCAGCGATGCAAAGTGCCGCAAGCCATCGCGCGGCCCGATCCAGGCAAGGGATGGCAGCAGGCAGCCCGTCGACGGCACCTAAAAGTATCTGTCTCACATCTGCCCTCCGCCGGGCATAGTGCCCGGCATCCGACGCTGCGAGAACCGCCGGACCGATTCGCGGATGACGCCTGTGGAGACTGGCTGTGAGACCTTCACCGGTGTGATGCTTCCTTGAGGGAACCCGTTGCCATTCTAGCCGGGGGAACATTGCGCGGACAGCCCGTTCCGTCCGCTGTCCCCGCGCTTTCGCCTGAGCAGAGGGTACCGACCGGGACGGCCACGGCAGAGTTTTCTATATTTTATGGGACTTTCTGCCGATCTGTTCGATTCGAGCAGCCCGGCCATCTTACCAAGATTTCATGTTACCAAGATTTCATGTTGTTTAGCTCGTCAGGCCAATTGATTCGTCCTGCCCCATCGAAGCGGCCGCCGCTCTGAAACTCCGCTCGCAAAGCCCCGTATCTCGCCCATCGAGGGATGGGGGCTTGAATGCGCGTCGCGGTTATCGGAACGGGAATTGCCGGCAATGCCGCGGCCTGGGCCCTGTCGAAACATTATCCGGTCACGGTCTACGATCGCGAAATCAGGCCCGGCGGGCACAGCCATACCGTCACCATCGATTATGATGGAACACCGCTTTCGGTCGATATCGGATTTATCGTCTACAATGAATTGAACTATCCGGAGCTGACGGCGCTGTTCGTCCATCTGGATGTCGAGACCGTGGAAAGCTGCATGAGCTTTGCCGTCACGGCGGACGACGGACGCTTCGAATGGAAGGGCGGCGGAAGCAGCTGGCGCGAAACCGCGGGAGGCTTGTTTGCGCAGCCGCGAAACCTGTTGTCTCCGTCATACTTGCGGATGCTGCGCGACATCCTGACCTTCAACGCGCAAAGCGTTGCGGACCATGCCGCGGGCAGACTGGCCGGACTTACCCTCGCCGAGTATTTTCGCGCCCGCAAATTCGCACCAAGGTTGCTGACCGATTATCTTGCGCCGATGGGAGCCGCGATCTGGTCCGCACCGGCCGGCGGGATGCTGGACTTTCCTGCCGAAAACTTCGTCGCCTTTTTCATCAACCACCGCCTGCTGCAATATAATCGCCCGGTCTGGCGCACGGTGAAGGGCGGCAGCCAACGCTACGTGGCGAAGCTTACGTCCGCCTTCCGGGATCGGCTTCGGCTCGGCTGCGCCGTGACATCGATACGGCGGATGCCGCATGGCGTCGTCGTCAATGACAGTCACGGCGGAAGCGACAGTTACGATCACGTCGTGATCGCGTCGCACAGCGATCAGGCGCTCAAGATGCTGTCGGATGCCGATGACCGCGAACGCGCCGTGCTCGGCGCCATCGGCTATTCGCCCAACACCGTCTACCTGCATCGCGACGTCGGATTGATGCCGAAGCGCAGACGGGCCTGGGCGTCGTGGAATTTCCTGCGCTGGCAGCGCGAAGGGGCAGCGGAAAACGACGTCGCCGTGACCTACTGGATGAACCGGCTGCAAGGCATCGATGACGACAAACCGTTGTTCGTCAGCCTCAATCCGCCGTTCGCGCCCGCCTGCGAACTGACGTTCGGCAAACATAGCTGCGAACATCCGCAATATGACGCCGCGGCGTTTACCGCGCAGAAACGCCTCGGCGAAATTCAGGCGCGACGTCATACCTGGTTCTGCGGCGCCTGGACCGGATACGGTTTCCACGAGGATGGATTGCGCTCGGGACTGGCGGTTGCCGAAGCGCTGGGCGCAGCGGTGCCCTGGCGCGGACTACCGCCTGAACTGGCGCAAGCCGCGGAGTAGCGATGGCCCAACAAACCGCCAAATCCGAGGCGCATCGCGGTACCGATGAGGCCGCGGCCGCGCTCTATTTTGGCGACGTGATGCATGCGCGTCTGAAGCCCATCGGCCATCGCTTCAGCTATCGCGTGATGAGCCTCATGGTCGATCTCGACCGGCTTGACGCGGCGGACCAGCAGTCGCGGTTGTTCGGCGTGAACCGGGCGGCTCTCTATAGTTTCAACGAAGCCGATCACGGCGAACGCGACGGGTCATCTTTGCGCATCTACGCGCAACGTTGCGCGGCGGAGCGCGGCATCGACCTCACTGGCGGGCGCGTGTTGCTGCTGTGCTACCCGCGCCTGCTCGGCTACACCTTCAATCCGTTGTCGACCTATTTCTGCTATCGCGCCGACGGCGAGCTTGCCCTGATGATCTATGAGGTTCGCAACACGTTTGGCGACATTCACGCTTACGTGTTGCCCGTGAAGCCAGCCGAGAGCAGCGACGCCGGTGTCCGGCACGCGCAAGAAAAACTGTTTTGCGTCTCTCCCTTTATCGAGATGGCGACGCGCTATCATTTCCGGGTGTCACCGCCGGGCGACAGCGTCAAGTTGCGCATTCTGGAGACCGACCGCGACGGCCCCCTGCTCGCCGCGACCTTCAACGGCCGCCGACGCGCGCTGACCACGGCGGCGCTGTTGCGGTCGTTCTGCTCACTGCCGCTCGTTACCTCGAAAATCATCGCGGCGATCCATTGGGAAGCGCTGCGGCTTTGGCTCAAGGGCGCGCGTCTGGTGCCGCGCCCCAATACCCGGCGAAGCCGGTGAAAACCGTCTTGGCGACCGGCGAATGCAACGATTATAATGGGACGGCGTTATCTGCGGTCGGGCAGGAGTCCGGATCGCGGGAAGCGCTCCGGCCCGGTGACGGTCGGATCTGGTGCAAGTCGGCCCATGCTAAGCTCGGACACAGAGCCACATCAGTCGATGGGTCTGCAGATGGGTCTGTAAATGTCTGCGTTGATTTCAGTAACCCCCGACAATGTCGAAGCGGTGCTTTCCGATTTGCCGCGTCTCGTGCGAGTGGCGCTCGGATTCGGCTCTAGGCTGCGGCGCGGTACGCTCGATGTGACGCTTCCCGATGGACGTACGCTGCGATTGGGCGGCATGGAGCCGGGCCCTGCGGCCGCCATGAAACTCACCAATTACGGATTTGCGTCACGGCTGCTCAATGGCGGCGATATCGGAATAGCCGAAGCCTATCTGCACGGCGAATGGGACACGCCCGACCTGACGCAGTTCCTCTATCTCTTCTGTGTCAATCACGACCTCATTCAGGCCATGCTCGCCGACAATCCCTTGATGCGTTATATCCAGATCATCCGGCACTGGTTCAACCGCAATACCAAACGGCAGGCGCGCCGCAATATCTATGCGCATTACGACATCGGCAACGCATTTTATTCGGCGTGGCTCGATCCGAGCATGACCTATTCCTCGGCGCTGTATGAGGATCACACCCCGGATCTGGCCGCCGCGCAAAACAACAAATACCGCAGGCTTGCCGAAGCGATCGATCTGCAGCCCGGGCAGAAGTTGCTGGAGATCGGGTGCGGTTGGGGCGGGTTTGCGGAATATGCCGCCAAAAGCTATGGCGCGAAGGTGGTCGGGCTCACCATCAGCAAGGAGCAGCGCGATTTCGCGCAGGCGCGGATTCAGAACGCCGGCCTTGGCGACAAGGTCGAGATCCGGCTGCAGGATTATCGCGACGAGCGCGACCAATATGACCGGATCGCGTCGATCGAGATGATCGAGGCGGTCGGCGAGCAGTTCTGGCCGAAATATTTTTCACAGCTGCGTGACCGGCTGTTGCCCGGCGGCCTTGCCGGCATTCAGGTCATCACCATTCAGGATCGCCTGTTCCAGACCTACCGCCGCGAAGTCGATTTCATCCAGCGCTACGTTTTTCCCGGCGGAATGCTTCCCTCGCCGCAAGTGCTGAAATCACTGGGCGAGCGGTTCGGCGTTCCCGTCATTCGCGAGCGCGTTTTCGGGCAAGATTATGCCAAGACACTCGTCACTTGGCGAAACAACTTTCGTGCGGCCTGGCCGAACCTGAAGCCGCTCGGCTTCGACGACCGGTTCCGGCGGCTGTGGGAATACTACCTCGCTTATTGCGAGGCTGGATTCCTGTCGGGAAACATCGACGTCCGCCAGGTGATATTCGCGAAGTCAAAATAGTTCGCACTGCACCACGGAACGCAAAACGCTTCCACTTTAGTCAACCGCGCTCTAGGGTCGTAGCGGATTTGACAATCGACCGGCAAAGATTTCACAGACATGACTATTAACAACGACGTCGTCGAAGCGATCGGCAATACGCCGCTCATCAAACTGAAGCGGGCATCCGAGGCGACCGGCTGCACCATTCTCGGCAAGGCCGAGTTCATGAATCCCGGACAGTCGGTGAAGGACCGCGCCGGCAAATGGATGATCCTCGAAGCCGAGAAACGCGGTGAGCTCAAGCCCGGCGGCCTGGTGGTGGAAGCGACCGCGGGCAATACCGGCATCGGTCTTGCGGTGGTGGCGAGCGCGCGCGGTTACCGAACCTTGATCGTGATTCCGGAAACCCAGAGCCAGGAAAAGAAGGATACGTTGCGGCTCTGCGGCGCCGAATTGATCGAAGTTCCGGCGCTGCCCTACGCCAATCCGAACAACTTCCAGCATGTCGGAAGAAGGCTGGCCAATCGGCTTCGCAGGAGCGAGCCGAACGGCGTGCTGTTCGCCGATCAGTGGAACAATTTGGATAATGCCAAGGCACATTACGACTCGACCGGCCCGGAAATCTGGCAGCAGACCGGCGGCAAGATCGACGGATTCATCTGCTCGGTCGGCACCGGCGGCACGCTCGCCGGCACCAGCCGGGCTCTGAAGGAAAAGAACAAGGGCATCGTCGTCGCCTGCGCCGATCCGCATGGCTTCGCGATGTATGAACTGTTCAAGCACGGCGAGGCCAAATCGACTCCGGGCGATTCGATCACCGAAGGCATAGGCCTCGGCCGCGTCACGCCCGTGATCGAGACCGCTGAGGTCGACGATGCCTTCCTGATTTCGGACGAGGAAGCCGTGACCGTGATCTACGAATTGCTGGAGCATGAAGGCCTTTGCCTCGGCGGCTCGACCGGCATCAACGTGGCCGGCGCGATCCGCCTCGCCAAACAGCTCGGCCCCGGCAAGACCATTGTCACCATCCTCTGCGATTCCGGCAATCGCTATCAATCAAAGCTGTTCAATCCGGATTTCATGCGCTCGAAGAACCTGCCTGTGCCGCAATGGCTGGAGAAGCGCAGCAACATCGACGTGCCGTTCGAAAAGGTGTGATCGGGCACCAGCGCCTAGAGCTCCGTTTCGATAGATCGAAACGCAGCTCTAGCTTCTTGATTTGACACGTTTTCTTGACGCGAGCCGGTCTCCACCCCCGATCAAGTCCGGGGCAGGCTTTCGCTTGAAAACGCTGCTGGACCAATCGCTGTCGCCAGTGACCTTCAAAATGCGCGGCGACCAAATCCCGTTCCCGTCGCCCGCGCGATGCGCGCCGCAGGCGCCAATGACGGCCGCATCGACCAGCACGACGGCGAGAAAGTTACCCCGGTCGCCGCGGTCCTCGCTCCACCGCCTCTTGCGCCGGTAACGCCATAGCGCGGCAACCGGCCAGGCCAGCAGCGACACGAGAACCATCGCCGTGCTCGCGACAACGCTGGCGCGATCCACCGCAGATCGAGCGACCAGGGAACACGCTGCAGACGAAGGCCCGGTGTGGCCAGGTAAGAGTCGGAGTCGCCGTCATCGACAACGGCGAAGCGCGCGCCTGGCCCTTCGTAGATCGCGTTGAACGTGCTTCCATGGGGAGCCATTACCGAACGGCCAGATCGCAGATAACCCTCGTACGTGCCCGTCCCCGTCGACCTTGACGACAATCTGCGCCAGCAGCGCAGATAATCTCACAAAAGACGACTCGTTGCGCCTGCTCGTCTGATAGACGCCGGCCACACCCTCCTCGTTTGGGAAGCTGGCGGCGCGCGCATCGGCCCATTCCGTCGTCTAGGGCAGAAAACGTTGAGCAATGGCCGTCGCTGGATGGGGTATCTCACTGAACTCTTGATTTCGCCAATTCCGTCGCGTGACACAAAAATTCCGACGCATGCTCGGGGAAAAACTTCAACTCGCTGAAGAATGTCATGGTTCCACCGTCGTGCCCGATCGAGTCATGGCCCGCGATTTTGGTTCCGAAGAACACGAGACCGAGGTATCCGGCCGATGTCGCGTTGCCTGGCGCCATCATCTGGTCGAGCCGCGCCATAGGCCGCTGTCGGCTCAAGCCGCGTCTGTGGCACCGCTTCGTCGGCGCCTGCGCCAGATGCCATCACGGCGAAAGCGACCAAGAAAGCAAGCGCAAGAAGCTGGTGACATGAAGGGAGTTCATGGAAAATCCCCACGACTTGTCGCGAGTCACGGGTAGCGAACGAAAATTTCCGGTTCTCTTTTCGCCATTCCCTATTCGCTTCATTCACCGCAAAATCTGGCTGAGGAACAGTTTGGTCCGTGCGTGCTGCGGATTGGCGAAGAAGTTTTGGGGCGTGTTGGACTCGATGATCTGCCCGGCGTCCATGAAGACGATGCGGTTCGCCACTTCCCTGGCAAATCCCATTTCGTGGGTGACGACCAGCATCGTCATGCCTTCATTGGCAAGATCGACCATGGTGTCGAGCACTTCCTTCACCATTTCGGGGTCGAGCGCCGAGGTCGGCTCGTCGAACAGCATCACCTTCGGGTTCATGGTCAGCGCCCGCGCGATCGCAACCCGCTGTTGCTGGCCGCCGGACATCTGGCCTGGAAACTTGTTGGCCTGGTGCGGAATTTTCACCCGCTCCAGGTATTTCATGGCTGCCGCCTCGGCATCCTTCTTTGGAATATTGCGCACCCAGATCGGCGCCAGCGTGCAGTTCTCCAATACGGTCAAATGCGGAAACAGATTGAAACTCTGGAACACCATGCCGACTTCACGCCGCACTTCATCGACGCGCCGCAAATTCGGGCCGAGTTCAATGCTGTCGACGACGATCTCGCCTTCCTGAAATTCTTCCAGCGCATTGATGCAGCGGATCAGCGTCGATTTGCCGGACCCCGAAGGACCGCAGATCACGATGCGCTCGCTTTTTCCGACATCGAGATCGATGTCGCGCAGCACATGAAAATCGCCGAACCACTTGTTGAGGCCGGCAATGCGGACGATCGAGTTCGCGGTCATGGTCATTTACTCAACTACGTCTGTGTGCGTTCAGCCGGTTCTCGACGAACAGTGAATAGCGCGACATTCCAAAACAGAACACGAAGTAGATCATCCCGATGAAGGCAAAACCGGTAAACGCCGTGGTCGGGGTTGCCCAGACCGGATCGGAAAACGAGGCCCGTAAACTCCCGAGCAAATCGAACAGCGCCACGATCGAGACCAGCGAGGTATCCTTGAACAGCGCGATGAAACTATTGACGAGACCGGGGATGACGTGGCGCAACGCCTGCGGCATCACGATCAGCGCGGTCGTCTTCCACCAGGACAGGCCCAGCGCGTTGGCGGCCTCGTCCTGCCCGCGCGGGATAGCCTGCAGGCCGCCCCTGATCACTTCCGCATTGTACGCGCCGGAAAACAGCGCAATGCCGATCAGGACACGCACCAGTCCGTCGACCGTGAAGCCTGCGGGAACGAACAACGGCAGCATGTAGGTTGCAAAGAACAGGACAGTGATCAGCGGGACCCCACGCCAGAGTTCGATGAACGTGATCGAAAAGATCCGGATCAATGGAATGGTCGAGCGCCGGCCCAGTGCCAGCGCGATGCCGACCGGCGTCGAAGTGACGATACCCGTGACCGACACCACCAGCGTCACCAGCAGGCCGCCCCAGAGCCGGGTGTCGACGATCGGCAACCCGCCCCGATCGAGCCCCATCGCCGCGATCACGACGCCGATGCCGCCGAACGTTGCAAGGCTGACGACCAGCGCGCGCCATCCGGTGCGAAAGCCGCCACCCAGAAAGAACAGCAGGATCGAAACGACGGCCGCGGTGGCCGCGAGATCGGCCCATACCGGCCGGCCCGATGCCTGAATTTGGTCGCGGAGCCAGGTCAGGGGCCAGATCAGCAGGGAAATGAAGGTGCTGAGCAGGACGACCAGCTTTCCCAGCCATGTCAGCAGCGGTCCGATGACCGCCGTTCCGGTGCCTGCATTTGTGAGCGCACGACCGCCGTCACCAATGCTCTCGGCAAATCCCGACAACAGCCCGGCGGTCCAGCTGACGCCGAAACCGCCCAGCCCGCCGCCATGCAGCAGGAAGAACGCGACGATCGGAAATGCAATGAAAAACAGTCCGGCGTTCAGCCCCTTGGCCGGCAGCCGTGGAATCAACAGCGGCAGCAGCAGCAGCGCGGCCAGGATGAACGTCAGATTGACCCGCCATCGCTCCGGCTCCGGATAAAAGCCGTAGATGAACTGGCTGAATTTCGCCTGGATGTAGGGCCAGCACGCGCCGACCGGGTGGCCCGCATTCTCGGCAAGACATGCATTGCGATCGGTGCCGTGCCAAACCGCATCGACCAGCAGGAATTTCAGTGCGGGAATGACGGTGACCCACAGCAACAATATGCTCGCAATGGTGAGCAGGATGTTGGTCGGCGAATTAACCAGCCGCGTGCGCAGGAAACCGACAAAACCGGTGGTCTTGATCGGCGCGGGACGCTCGGAAACGAGTTCTCGACGGACGAAGGACCAAGCAGCTGTCTGGCTCATGCGCCCATGCTCCGGCCGATCCGCCATCCGTAGAAGCTCATGATCGCGCTCGTCACCAGTGAAATCAGGAGATAGACGCCCATGGTGATGCCGATGATTTCGATCGCCTGACCGGTCTGGCTGAGTGTCGTGCCCGCGAATACCGAGACCAGATCGGGATATCCGATCGCCACGGCCAGCGACGAGTTCTTGGTAAGATTGAGATACTGGTTGGTGAGCGGCGGCAGGATGACGCGCAACGCTTGCGGCACCACCACCAGCCGCAATGTCGAACCGCGCGACAGCCCCAGCGAAGCGCCGGCTTCCATCTGCCCCTTGTGAACCGAAACAATGCCGGCACGCACGATCTCGGCGATGAAGGCCGCGGTATAGGTCGACAGTGCCAGCGTCAGTGCGACGAATTCCGGGATCAGGCGCGCGCCGCCGGAAAAATTGAACCCTTTCAGTTCGGGAATTTCAAACCTGACGGGCGCCCCGAACACCAGCGCGGTCACTAGCGGCAGCCCGATCAGCGAGCCGATCACATAGGGCCATATCCTGATCATCCTGCCACTTTCGAATAGCTGCCGCCGCGCGTAGCGCCACCACAGCAATGAGGCAACGATACCGATCAGGACGGCGACTGCGAAAGGCTCGAAACCGGCGGTGCCGATCGGCTTCGGAATCACAAATCCGCGGTTTGAGAGAAAGAAGCTGCCGAACAGCGCGATGCTCTGCCGCGGATTCGGCAGCGCGGCGAGCACGGCGAGATACCAGAACAGGATCTGGAACAACACCGGCAGATTGCGCAGCAGTTCGACATAGCCGCCGGAGATGCGCGACAGCAGCCAGTTCGGCGACAGCCGGCCCAATGCGACGAGAAATCCGATCACGGTGGCAAAGAAGATGCCGATGATCGAGACCACGAGAGTGTTGAGCAAACCGACCAGGAGCACGCGGGTATAGGGATCGGATCCGGAATACGGAATCAGGTTTTGACTGACGTCAAAACCCGCCGTGTTCGCCAGAAACCCGAAGCCGGACGTGATCCGCTGCGTTTCCAGGTTGGCGCGGGCGTTGGCCGCGATCTCATAGCCAATCCAGGCCAGCGCGGCGACGAACAGGATCTGAACGAAAAATCCCCTCCAGCCGGCCCGGCCGCCGAGCGCATGCCGCAGCGTGGCGGCAAACTGCGGCGGTGGCGCGCGGGGCTCGATGCTCATCGCCGCAGCCGCTTGGTCAGCGGATCGGCGGCGCGTACTGGATTCCGCCCTTGGTCCAGAGCTGGTTGAGCCCGCGGGCAATCCCGAGCTTTGAGCCGGAGCCGACGTTGCGATCGAAGGATTCGCCGTAATTGCCGACCGCCTTCACGATCCGTGACATCCAATCCTTGGTGAGGCCGAGCTGTTCGCCAAGATTGCCATCGGTGCCGAACGCCCGCTTCAGCTCGGGCTTGTCCGATTTCGCCATGTCGTCGACGTTCTTCTGGGTGACGCCGAGTTCTTCCGCGTCGACCATCGCAAACAGCACCCATTTCACGATATCGAACCATTGGTCGTCGCCATGACGCACCATCGGGCCGAGCGGCTCTTTCGAGATCACCTCCGGCAGCACGGCATGATCGGCCGGATTTGCAAGCTTCAGACGCTCGGCATAGAGCCCTGACACATCCGTGGTGAAGACGTCGCAACGTCCGGACTCGTAGGCCTTGACGGCTTCGTCGGCGGCGCCGAACGCGATCACCTCATACTTCATGTTGTTGCCCTTGAAGTAGTCGGCGAGATTCTGCTCCGTCGTGGTGCCGGTTTGCACGCAAACCGACGCGCTGTTCAGTTCCAGCGCGGAGTTCACCTTGAGGGATTTTTTCACCAGGAAGCCCTGGCCGTCATAATAGGTGACGCCGGTGAAATTGGCGCCAAGCGAGGTGTCACGGGACAACGTCCAGGTTGTATTGCGCGAAAGTACATCAATTTCGCCGGACTGCAGTGCCGTGAAGCGATCCTTGGCCGACAACGGCACGAACTTGATCTTGGTCGGATCGTTGAAGATGGCGGCCGCGACCGCGCGACATATATCGACGTCGAGCCCGGTCCAGTTACCCTTGTCGTCGGGGGAGGAAAAACCGGGCAAACCTTGGCTCACGCCGCAGGATAGCGTGCCGCGGTCCTTGACCGTCTTCAGCGTTTGCGCGGTGGCGGCCTGGGTCGAGAGGCCGGCGGCAAGAGCAAGGGTAAAAGCCAGAGATACGCGTTTCATGACACAGCCTTTCAAGGGTCTTTTCCGGGAACGTCTGCTTATCATCGCATAGGCCGATGGGCCAACCTTCGCGATCCGTTACCGTAAACGCCGCCCGACAAGCAGTTTGGCGCGCAGTCTGGTCAAAAACGGATCAAAGGTCGCGGCAGGCCCCTCAACGTGCTGCGACTGAAATAGCTCCCACACATCACAGAACGACTGGCGGGCCGGGTCAAGGGGTTGACGGCCCTCTTCTATGTCCTGTTATTAACCAACCCAGCCCGAACCCGCCGTCCGGTGGGCTTTCAGAGCAACGTCGCGGCTGCGGCAAAAAGTCTTTCGGTGGCGGCGGACCCATGAATTCCTCAAGCAATGACGGACGGTCGAGCCCGCACAAGGCAGAAACCACGCTGGTGACGGCGGGGCGCGACACCAAGGCGCAAAAAGGCTTCGTCAATCCCCCGGTCGTCCACGGCTCGACCGTGCTTTATCCGACAGCGGAAGATCTGCACGCCCATCGCGGCGAGTTTCAGTATGGCCGCCGCGGAACGCCGACCACCAAGGCGCTGCAGGAAGCGCTGATGGCTCTCGAAGGCCCGCAATGCGCGGGCGTTGGCATTGCGCCCTCTGGGTTGTCGGCCATCACCACGACCCTGCTCGCGGTGCTGAAGGCCGGCGATCATCTCCTGGTCTGCGACAATGCTTATCGCCCGACACGAAATTTCTGCGACGGATTGCTCCCAGGCTACGGCATAGAGACGACCTATTTCGATCCCCTGATCGGCACCGGTGTCGGCCAATTGTTCAAGCCCAACACCAGGGCGATACTGGTCGAGGCACCCGGTTCGCAATCTTTCGAAATGCCCGACCTTCCCGCGATCGCCGCTGCCGCGCATGGCCGCGGGGCGCTTGTTATCGACGACAATACCTGGGCGACGCCATTGTATCACCGTTCGCTGGAGCAAGGCGCCGACATCAGCATGCAGGCGGCGACCAAATATATCGGCGGACATTCCGACATCATGTTCGGCACCATTTCAGCGAATGCCCGCGCCTGGCCGCAGCTTGCCGAAACCATCCGGTTGCTCGGCGTGTGTGCCGGGCCGGACGACGTGTTTCTCGCGCTGCGCGGTCTACGCACGCTCGCGGTGCGGCTGGCGCAGCATCATCGATCGGCGCTCGATATGGCGCGATGGCTGGCGACGCGGCCCGAGGTCGTCAGGGTGCTACACCCCGCGCTCGAAAGCGATCCCGGCCACGCAATCTGGAAACGGGATTTTTCCGGCGCCTCCGGCCTGTTCAGTATCGTCCTGAAGCCCGCGCCGCAACAGGCCGTCGATGCCTTGCTCGATGCCGTCAAGCTGTTTGGCATGGGCTATTCATGGGGCGGCTTCGAGAGCCTTGTGATTCCGTTTGACTGCGGAGACTACCGTACGGCGACCAAATGGGCGCCGGGCGGACCGGCCCTGCGGCTCCACATCGGGCTGGAGAACGTCGATGATCTCAAATGCGATCTCGAGCGTGGCTTTGCGGCCTTCAACGCTGTTTAGCGCCCCGTACTCATCGTCCGAGCCGGTGCCGGCAAGATACCATCTCAGACGACCGATCGTCGGCATTGACCCGCCGCTACAGCAGGGTGCCGCGCAGGATCAGCGAAGCGACGCTGAAATAGATCACCAAACCGGTAACGTCCACGAGGGTCGCTACGAACGGGGCCGAAGCGCTGGCCGGATCGAACCCGAACCGCTGCAGGACGAACGGGAGCATGGATCCGGTCAGCGAGCCGAACATGACGATGCCGATCAGGGCGGCGCCGACCGTCAGTGCGATCAGCGGCCAGTGCTCGCCGTAGTCGTAGAAGCCGAGATATTGCCAGAGCGTGATGCGGACGATGCCGACAAGGCCCAGCATCGCCCCAAGAGCCAGTCCATTCGGGATTTCCCGCAGCGCCACGCGCCACCAGTCCTTGATTTCAAGTTCACGCAACGCCAACGCGCGGATCAGAAGGGATGTGGCCTGCGACCCGGAATTGCCTCCCGAGCTCATGATCAGCGGGATGAACAGCGTCAGCACGATGGCCTTCTCGAGCTCGCCCTCGTAGCCCTGCATCGCCGATGCCGTCAGCATTTCGGACAGGAATAACGCGCACAACCAGCCGCCGCGCTTTTTCATCATCTGCCAGAAGCCAATTTCCATGTAAGGCTCGTTGATGGCCGCCATGCCGCCGAACTTCTGCACGTCCTCGGTGTTTTCCTGCACGATGGCGTCGATGACGTCGTCGACCGTGACGATCCCGATGACGCGATCGTGGTCGACGACCGGCACCGCGAGCAGGTCGTACTTCGAGATCAGGCGTGCGACATCTTCCCGGTCCATCAGCGGAGTGGCGGTGATCAGACGGCCTGGACGGGCTACCGAGAGCACCGGTGCTGCCGGATCCCCCGTGATCAGCCGGCGCAGAGTGATCGTCTTGACCAGCTTCTTGCTGAGCGGATCCAGCACGTAGATCGCGTAGACGGTTTCCCGGCTGCTTTCCACGTGACGAAGATAGTCGAGCGTCTGCTGCACCGTGTAGGTCGAGGGGACGCTGGCGAATTCCGTCGTCATGATCGATCCGGCGGTGTCCTTCGGATATTCCAACAGGCGGCGGATGTTGACCCTGGTGTCGGGGTCCAGCAGATCGAGCAGCTCGGAACAATGCGGCTCCTCGACCTGCCGGAAGATGTCGGCGACGCGGTCGGCCGACACGCCGGCCAGCAGCTTTGCGGCTGCTTCCCGCGGCATCAGCGTGACGAGTTCTGGCTCGCGTTCCAGTCCGGGCTGGTCGAGAACTTCAACGGCGCGATCGGGCGGCAGATGAAGCAGAACCGCAACTGCGAGTTCCGGAGGCATGTCGTTAAGGGCTTCGACAATGTCGGGCGCGCGTTCTTCGATCATGCTGGCGGCGAGGAACGCCGGATTGACCATGTTGTCGGCCTTCGCCGGATCATCCTGGACGTCAAGGTCGGTCATGATTCACATCTCCGTGCTGACGACGGACGGCTGATAAGCTTTGGACCTTGCCCTGTAAATAAAGGAAATCGAGGCCGAACGGCAGGCCCCGGTGGACGGTATTGGTGGGGTAAGTCCGGTCAACAATCCGCTTGCGATCCCGCCTGACCTCACCGGCGATTGCGTTTTCTTGTTTCTACGGGTCTATTCAGATCTGCTTCATGCCGGTTACTATCTCCAACAAATAGCGCAGCACGATGGCCATGCTCGCAGACAAACAGTTCACGTCCCCCTATGCCATGTCGGTCTTTGTAGCGCTGACGGAGAAGCAGATACCGTTTGAGGTCAGAACGCTGGATCTGGCGATTGGCGCGAACTACGACCCGGAATATGCAAGGACATCTCTCACGCAGCGCGTGCCGACGCTGATTGACGGTGACTTCGCGCTTTCCAAGTCGTCGGCGTTCGCGGAATATCTGAACGACGTCTATCCCGATCCCCCGATATTCCCGACCGACCCGCAAAGGCGCGCCCGCGCCCGGCAGGTTCAAGCCTGGCTGCGAAGCGATTTCATGCGATCCGCCAGGAACGTCCAGCGCTGACCATCTTCTACCGGCAGCCGGTCTCCGCGCCGCTTTCTTCGGCAGCACAAATAGCATCCCGAAAGCTCTGTGCTGCCGCCTGCGAATTGCTCAGGCATTGCGGCGAAAACCTTTTCGACCGCCGGTCGATCGCCGATATCGATCTCACGCTCATGCTCAATCGGCTGCTGAATGGCGACGAAGTTCCGGCCCGCCTGGTTCGCTATGCGAGGGCGCAATGGGAACGCCCTTCCGTTCAGCAATGGGTTCGAAAAGAACGCCCCCTGCCCTGAAAACGCGCGGGTCTGCAGCCTTCCGCGCGGCGTGGCGCGCGGGTGGCGTGTCCGGCCGTGCTCAACCGAGCGGCGGCGGTCGCCGCATTTCCGTGCTGTTCCAGCGAAATAAATCATTGATCCGCTGCCGTTTGGCGATAGCCTGATTGTTCGACTCAAATCCGGAAGCGGAAATTCATGGGAAGTGTGGTTCTTCTCGACCTGATGGGCGGCGTGGCGCTGCTGCTGTGGGGCCTGCACATGGTCCACAGCGGCATCCTGCGCGCCTTCGGTCCCGATCTCCGTCTGCTTCTGGCGAAAGCGCTGAACAATCGCTTCAAGGCTTTCGCAGCGGGTATCGGCCTGACAGCCCTGTTACAGAGCAGCACCGCGACCGCCCTGATTACCAGTTCCTTCACGGCCGAAGGCCTGGTCAGCCTGGTCCCGGCGCTGGCCATCATGCTCGGCGCCAACGTCGGGACCACGCTGATCGTTCAAATCCTGTCCTTCAATATCGCCGCCATAGCGCCGGTTCTCTTTATCCTCGGTCTGGTCGCTTTCCGCAGCGGCGCGCGCTCGCGGATCAAGGACATCGGCCGCGTCTCGATCGGGCTCGGCTTGATGCTGCTGGCGCTGCATATTCTGCTCGACACGCTGGCGCCGGCCGAAAACGCGCCGGGCGCGCGGGTCTTCATGAACGCCATTACCGGCGATCCCGTACTCTGTATTGTCCTCGGCGCCGTCGTCACCTGGGCGGTGCATTCCAGCGTCGCCAGCGTTCTCCTGATCATGTCGCTGGCCTACGCGCAGTTCATCTCACCCTATGCCTCGCTGGCGCTGGTGCTGGGCGCCAATCTCGGCAGCGCGATCAACCCGGTGTTCGAAGGCGCGAAGCGCGACAATCCCGCAAGCTACCGTCTTCCGCTCGGCAATCTCATCAACCGGGCGGTCGGGGTGCTGCTGGTCGCGCCGTTTCTGCGTCTGATCACCGACATCTTGCAGGCGTGGCAACCCGATCTCGCCAAGATGACCGCCGGTTTTCACATCGCATTCAACGTGGCGACAGCGATCATCTTCATCGGCCTGCTCGACGGCATGGCGCGGCTGCTGAAAAAACTTCTTCCCAACCGGGTTCAGGAAACCGATCCCTCGCGCCCGCGCTATCTGGACGAAAGCGCGCTTGAAACCCCCTCGCTCGCTCTGGCGGATGCCGCGCGCGAAACCTTGCATATGGGCGATCACGTCGAGGTCATGCTGCGCAAGGTGATGGCTGCGATGATGACCGACGATCGCGCTCTGGTCGATCAGGTGTCGCGGATGGACAATGCCGTCGACAGTCTCGACGAGGCGATCAAGCTTTATGTGACCAAACTGACGCGCGGTAGCCTCGACGAGCGCGAGGGCCAGCGGGCGATGGAGATCATCTCCTTTGCCATCAATCTCGAGCATATGGGCGACATCATCGACAAGAATTTGAGCGAGCTTGCGACCAAAAAGATCAAGCGCAGGTTCCAGTTTTCGCCCGAGGGGGCGGAAGAACTGTCGGCATTCCACAAGCGAACCATGGACTCGCTGCGGATCGCCTTCGGCGTCTTCATGTCGGGCGATGTCAACGAAGCCCGAAAGCTTCTCGCCGAGAAAGCGGCGCTACGCAACGCCGAACTCGCCGCGACCGAGCGCCATCTGGACCGGCTGCGCGAAGGCCGTCCCGAGACCATCGAGACCACCTCGCTGCATCTCGACGTGCTGCGCGACTTGCGCCGGATCCACTCGCATATCTGTTCGGTGGCGTATCCGGTGCTCGATGCCGCGGGCGAGCTGCCGGCTCGGCAGAACGCTGAAGAGGATCTGGTCACGCTGCCGGCACCAGCAGGACTGCCCTCGCCGCGGTAACGGACAGCAATCGCTGGCCGATGCCTGCCGCCGCGGATATGGGTGCTGCGTGTCAACAAGGCGGTCAGGGCAAAAGTTTATTGGTTGCGGAAAGTAGGAGCCGCTGACCGGTCCCTATATTAGACAAGGCCCTCATTTCCGACCGATAGGGTCCGCGATGCTTCCGGAGACACGATACGCCAAGAGCGGCGACGTCCATATCGCGTATCAGGTCATCGGAAACGGCCCGTTTGACCTCGTGTTTGTGCCGGGGTTTATTTCCCATGTCGATCATGTCTGGGATGAGCTCGCTGGCGACGAAACGGAAGAATTCCTTACAGGGTCTCGGTCCCATCCTGAAACGGACCGCGCGTTAGCGACCGTGCGGTTCACAGATATAGTTGGCTCGACCGAACGTGCGGTTGCCCTTGGCGATCGCGACTGGCGCCATCTTTTGGAGATGCATCACGCCTGTGTGCGTCGCGAGCTCGTGAGATTTCGCGGCAAAGAGGTTAAAACGCTCGGAGATGGGTTTCTTGCTACGTTTGACGGCCCCGCCCGCGCCGTGCGTTGCGCGGAAGCTATCCGCGACAACGTGCGCGACTTTGGTCTGGAGGTTCGATCTGGATTGCATACAGGCGAGATCGAAATTCTGCCAAATGACGTGGGCGGAATTGCAGTTCATGTCGCCGCCCGCGTTGCTCACCTTGCCGGCCCAGGCGAGGTTCTAACTTCGAGCGTGCTCAAGGAGTTGGTTGCGGGCTCCGGCCTTCGCTTCGTGGACCGCGGCGTCCATGCCCCTAAGGGGTTGGCGGATGGTGTGAGGATCTTCGCGGCCGGAGATCCCGCAATTATATAGAGGGCGCATTCCGCGGATATTTCGCTCGGGGTCAATTTCAGACGTCCGCATTCGAGCGCGCTTCGTTCAACCCTCCGCCGCCGAGGCCTGCCGCCCGTTCACGATAATAAAATACAGATTGCGGACGTAGACCACGAGCCCGAGCGCCTGGCCTGCGATGAATACCGGGTCTCTGCGATACAGCGCATAGACCAGCAGCAGCGCGCCACCGCCAATCGAGAAGAACCAGAACGCCACCGGGATCACGCTCTTGCGCGCGCGCTCCGAGGCGATCCATTGCACCACAAAGCGCATGGTGAAAAATGCCTGCGCCACGAACCCCAGAATGACCCAGCCATCGAATTTGATGACGAAGACATCGTGCAGGTAGGTCACGAATGTGTTGAGCAAGTCAGTCATTGGACATTACCTCAGTCGCAACCGGCGTCGGCTTCTTGCGGCGGATCAGCCACCACACCCCGGCGAGATCCATGATCCCTATCCACAGCCGATCGAAAAAACCATAATTTGAAACGCCCGAGCGGCGCGGCCGATCCGTCACGTCGACATAAGCGATATCGTAGCCTTCGCGGCGAACCAGCGCCGGTAGAAAACGATGCAGCCCATCGAAGTAAGGCAGCGTCAGGAACACCTCGCGCCGAAACGCCTTCAGGCCGCAGCCGGTATCGCGGGTGCCGTCGCGCAGGATTCCGTTGCGCACGCCATTGGCGATGCGCGACTGGATTTTCTTGAAACCGGTATCCTTGCGCCCGACGCGCTGGCCGGCGGCAAGGCCTGTGCGTTCGCCGCCCTTCTCGATCGCCGAAATCAAATCCGGCAGGAATGCCGGATTGTTTTGTCCGTCGCCGTCGAGGGTCGCGACAATGGCGCCGCGCGCCGCGCGAACCCCGCTGCGTACCGCCGCCGACTGGCCCGACGACGTGGCATGACGGATCTGCCGCAGATTTTCACGCTGCTTCATGATCGCGGCAAGCCGCTCGGCGGTCGCATCGGTCGAGCCGTCATTGACGTAGATGATTTCATGCTTCCATCGCCCGTCGAGCGCCGCGGCGATCTCGGCGATCAGCGGACCTATGTTCTCGGCTTCGTTGCGTACGGGCACAACGATGGAAACATCGACCGTGGCGGCGTCAGAAGATGGCAAATCAACACTCGTCGCTTGAGCAGGGCTGGCTTGAGTTGGGCCGCCGCCCGTGAGGCTTGCGTCCGGCGCTTGCGGCGTCCGCTTCTTATGGGGCGAAAGCGTCGCGGGCAACCCTTTTGAGGCGCCCTGGCGAGGGTCCAGCGCGCATTCCGCAAAAGTGGATCCCGGTTTTGCGAATAGAACACGCGCAATTATTTATCAGGAGCATTTTCTTCGGCTAACTGGATTCCACTTAGCCGGAAGATGCTCCGGAGTGGCACAATCGTGCCGTCGCGGCGGATCGCAAACCCCAGGCGGCGCGCGGCGAACCAGTACCGCACGAACATCGCCCCGACGATGCCGATCAACGCGCCCGCGACCACGTCGCTTGGATGATGGGCCAACAGCACGAGGCGGCTGGCGGCGATCAGCATGGCATACACAATCATCGCGGCCCGCGCCTGCGGCCAAAGCGCCGAGACGGCAAAAGCCAGCGCAAAGCTGGCGATGGCATGGCCCGACGGAAAGCTGGCATAGACTTCGGTGCCGGCGAAGGGGGCGAAATTGAAGGCATCGGCTTTGCCGCCGGCAAACGGCCGGCCGCGCCCGACGATCCATTTGATGACCTCGCCGGCGAGCACCGGCACCAGTACGGCAAAAAACAGAAACTGCAGACGCGTGCCAAAACCGAGCAGCAGCGATCGTGAAGTCCCCCGCAATCGCGGCGACATGATTGCGACGGCGAACAACATGATTGCCAGCAACCACAGCACATAGGCCGATTTTCCAAAGTCGGTCAGGATGCGAACGGGCCAAAGGCTGGCGGTCCCACGCTGCGGCATCAGGCCGATTTCGGGGACGTCGAGCGCATACATCAGCGCGATGATGGCGGCGCCAAGAATAGCGGCGAGCAGCAACACATTGCGCGCCGATCTTCGTGCCGCTTCGGCTCGCCGCGAATGCGACGGCGGCCGCACCAGTTGGGTTGCCGACATCCTCGCCAGGAAGAGAACCTGCGAAAAATAACCCGGCTGTCCGCCGATGCCGGCCTGAACGGACATCTACTCCGTGCCCTCGGAGCGGAAGATGGCGATGGAAATCGCCCGGCCTTGCGAAATGTTATAGCCGTCGATGCGGGCGGCGACGTTGTAGCGCAGCCCGATGGCTTCGGCGCGCTGGGCAAAGCCGCGCTCCGAACGCGCTTCAACCAGCGCGAATCTGCAACTGCCCTGCCCCAGAAAGTCCGCAGCGCCCGATCCATCCGTCAGCACCGTCGAGGTGCCGGTCATGAAGACGAGACTTGGCTCGTGAAAACCGGCCGCAGCGGCCTTCGGTCCGACGCAGACGACGTTGCGCAGCGCGCGCGCGATCTCAGAGCTCGGGAACAGCGGCGTCAGTGCCGGCACAATGACGCCGTAGATGGCCACGGCCAAAAACATCGCCGCCACCACGGCGTTCAGCAGCGAGCGCTCGGCGCGATTGTCGTCGTAAAGCCACCACGCGAACAGCCCGAAGATGAGCGCTGCGGCCACGAACGGCCACGCCAGAAACACCGGCTGCCGCGTCAGCGTGATGGCGCCGATCACGGCAATGACCGAAGCCCCGGCGGGAATGATGAACCACCAGGCAGCGCCGCGCATCAGCCATGATCGCGACAGCACGCGGCGCTCCAGCGCGCCGATTGTCAGGATCGCGATCGCCGGATACAGCGGCAGCACATAATGCGGCAGCTTGGTCAGCACCAGCTCGAACACGATCCAGGAAGGAACCAGCCACGCCAGCAGAAACTGCGCGCCGGGCTCCCGCCTTGCCCGCCACACCGCGGGCGTTGCCATGGCCGCCAATGGTGCTCCCGGCCAGAACGTCACCCAGAACAGCAGCAGATAGAGTCCCGGCGGCGCGCCATGAGATTCCTGCGCGGCGAGCTTGCTCAACATGTCGCCGCCGATCGAATCTGAGAAAAACGCGTCGCCGGCGCGCCAGAAGATGGCGATGAACCAGGGCAATACCAGAACCAGCGCCCACATCAGGCCCCATACCGGCCGCAGCCGCCACAGCCATGTCGCCGACCGATCGAGGATCGCCAGCGTGGCGATCGTCAGCACGACGAACATCAGGATCAACGGTCCCTTGAGCAGGATTCCCGCGGCCAGCGCCGTCCAGAAAATCATCGGCCATGTCCATGGCGGGTGCGCGGGATCCTCGCCCCGTTGCCATGACAAATACACCCGCGCCAGCGCCCCCATCGCCGCAACGACGGTGAGCAGCAGCATCGCATCGGTTTTCGCCAGCCGCGCTTCGACGCCGAGCAGCACCGAACTGCCCAGGATCAGCCCGGCCAGGACGGCTCCGCGCCGCGTGACGAATGCCAGCGCCGTCCAGTAGGTCAGCAGCACAGCGCCGATCGCACCGATCAGGGACGGCACGCGGTACAGCCAGACACGCACCTGCGCCCGCGGCAAGCCCAGCGCGGACGCGGTTTCAACCGCGGCGGCCTGCAGCCAGTACACTCCGACCGGTTTCTTGTAGCGCACGTCGTCCTGGAAACGGATGTCGACGAAGTCCCCGCTCTCGACCATTTGCTTGGTCGCCTGCGCGAACCGCGCCTCGTCGCGGTCGATCGGCGGAATGTTGAAAAATCCGGGCAGGAACAGCAGCAGACCGCACAGCAGCAGGAACGCGCTCGCGCGGGCATGACTGGCGGTGGCGAAATCGATCACGCCGACAAGCCTGCTGCCCGGGTTCACCCGGTTCTTCGGCTGACGCGGTTCTCCAAATCGGGGGCGGGCATAGGTCTCGGCCATCGGTTCCGCATACGCCGAAACCGCTATCGGGGGCAACCGGTTAGCAAAATTCTATTGGATTCGGATGACAACTGTGTCCGCGGCACCCGTGGCGTCGATCACGGTCAATCTGGCAAAACCGGGGCCCGGCGGATCGACCAGACGCTGCCGCCGGCTGTCGATTTCGCCCACCGAGACCCCGTTCACGAGCATTGTCAGCGGAAGCACGCCGCCGGCGACTTTGACCGGCATCGCGGAAAGTTCCGTACCCCCTGAGCGATCCACGTCAATCCGCGAGCCATTCAACGGAAACTGGATGCGCGGCGCCTGCTCGCCACCGGACCGGACCAGTTCCCCGACCGGCCGGAACCGCCGCAACGGCAACGGCAGTTTGGCGTTGCTCGCCACCAGCGTACCTTTCGGCGGTTTCGGCAGGGCTGCGGGCAATTTTCCGGTGCGGGCGAAGGCATCGAACAAAATCGGCGCCGCGGCGGTGCGGCCGACAAGACCGGGAACCGGCGCGCCATCGGGACGCCCGACCCAGACACCTATTGTGATGCGGCCGTCGAAGCCGACCGACCAAGCATCGCGATACCCATAGCTGGTTCCGGTCTTGAACGCGATCCGGTTGTGCACGCCATTTTCCGGCGGCGGCGTGCCGATCAGCACGTTGCCGACCTGCCAGGCCGCAGCCTGATCCATCAGCCGCAGCGAATCGCGCGGCTCGTCGGTTGCTTTCACGATCTCGCGCAGCGGCCGGGTGCTGCCCAGCCGCGCCAAGCCTGAGTAGAGTTGCGCCAGGTCCTGCAGCGTGACGCCGACGCCGCCGAGCCCCATCGCAAGGCCCGGCGCTTCGTCCTTCGGCAGCACCAGATTGACACCCGCCTGCTTCAATCGCGACGACAGGCGGCTGGCGCCGACGCGGTCGAGCAAAGCGATTGCCGGTATGTTCAGCGACAGTTGCAGTGCCTTGCGGACCGGCACCGTTCCCTGAAACGTCATGTCGAAATTCTCCGGCGCGTAAGAGCCGAAGCGGATCGGCCGGTCGTCGATCAGGCTTTCCGGATGAACAAAGCCATCCTCGAACGCAAGGCCATAAATAAATGGCTTGAGCGTCGAGCCCGGCGAACGCACCGCGCGGGTCATATCGACCTGTCCCGCGCGCCGGTCATCGAAATAGTCGGGCGAACCGACCCGCGCCAGCACCTCGCCGCTCTCATTGTCGACCGCGATGATGGCAATGGAAATATTTTGGCCCAACGCGGTCGCGCGGTCGCGCGCCAGCGCTTCGAGAACCCTTTGCAAACTGGAATCCAGCGTCAGCGCGATGACATCGGCATCTTTCACGGTGGCCATCGCCTGATCGGCCGAATGCGGCGCGAGTATCGGCATCGGCTTGCGCAGCCGCGACACCCCAACCGATTTC
>JGI12053J15887_10000099_pt1 | contig 26631 bp, 18 predicted proteins | sample MedBloCAOM1_O3_FD_15887 | JGI IMG/M metagenome (IMG submission 15887)
GGTTGCGGTTCCAATGGGTCCGAGAAGAAGATGACACAATCAATCTGGCCTTCTGAGATTCGAGACCCGATCTGCTGGTCACCTCCCAAAGGTCCGCTCTCTAGCTAGAGCTGGCCCGATTCGGCGCGCAACGTAGAGAAGCGGACATCTCACGCTGCAATTGGAGCCCTTAACTCTTGAGGGGAACATAATCCATGACACCGAAACTAATGTAGGTTGGCGGAATAGCGTCTGTCAGAGCCATTGATTTATTACGACTTGGGAGCGCGCCCAACAACACTTCTCCGCCGTTTTTGGATGAATCCTACGGATTGGCGCAGCAGTTGTCCCTACTGCCGAATGCAATCAATTCTGCCACCAGTGCAGCGAAATGTTGCCACCAAGTGCAAAGTTATGCTGCCACCTTCGCGATCACTAAAGGATGTGCAAAATCTCATCCACGATCTCATCCACGCCGAAGGCGTGCGGATGGCGCAGCCGCGGTTCGATCAGGACGTTGTCGGGGGCAAGCACCGGAGAGGAAGGTGCGGTTTGCCGACCAAGACACAATGCACCAATGGCAGAACGATTCTGTGGCGTGCCAGTTGGACAATCATTCGCACGTTGGACGACGTGCGCTATAGTTACGGCTCCGTTTCAGGAGGCAAATGATGGATCGAAATGCTCTGTATTCATTCATGGGGCGACATCGGTACGGGGTTGTGTCGAGCATTTCCGGAAAGGGTGTTCCACAATCCGCACTGGTAGGCATCGCAACCACTCCGAACCTGGAAATCATTTTCGATACGGTGAAGTCTTCTCGGAAATACCCAAACCTGATCGCACGACCCATTTGCTCCTTTGTGGTTGGGTGGGCTGGAGAGCAGACGGTGCAGTTGGAAGGGGTTGCCACTGAACCGAAGGGGCCAGATCTCACGCGTTACCAGGAGATGTACTTCTCGGTCTGGCCGGATGGACCAGCGCGAATGAGCTGGCCTGACATTGCATACCTTGTTGTGAGGCCCCGATGGATTCGTTACAGCGACTACGATCAGGTCCCTCCGGTCATCGAGGAAATCACGTTAGATGATTGATCGAGATGGAGCTCTAGGCCCAAACCTCAAGCCACCGGAGAACCCTGGCCGTCGCCGAAAATGCAATCGCGACATTCAACCAGATTCCCGACGATGATCCCGGTTACCATGATGCCTAAACTAAGGCACGGTGTTGGTGTTATAGCTTATGAGCAATCCTCAGTATTTCTCCGGCGCGCTCCCCTATGACGACACATGGTGCCATGGTGTTGCACGCAGTCGTACGCGGCATAACCGATCCATCCGCGATACGAAGGTTGTCAATTCCATAGACCTTGAGATTGCCGTCTACAACCGACAGTGGATCGCGTCCCATCTTGGCGGAACATGTTTGATGCCAATAGGTGATAGCTCCCTCGCGAACGAAGTCTTCCAGCTGATCCCCTTTTAAGTTGCCAGGCATCACCTCGCGCTTGACGTATGGGCTGAGAGACGCAGAGTTGCCAATTTCGCGGCAAAGTTCCACGCACGCAATTGCGGCCCTCAGATCATTTGGATGGGCCAGGGTGTTGGAATCGATGAGCAGAGGATCGTTGGGGTTTGGTCCAGAGAGACGAATACGACCTCGACTTTTCGGAGCCACAACCCCCGCACTCAATCCCCAGGAGCCGGCTGGTGGTGTGAATCTGGCTGCTGCTTCGGCACTGCAGACCGGTACTTCAACTTGGCAAGTCTGCATATCCGGAGTATCGAGTTTAGGGTCACTCTTCCAGAAGAAGGTCGCCTCGCCCCCATTGTTGCGTATAGGAAGCGGTTGCTGGTACTCCCAAACACATCCAACACTAAAATGATCTTGAAAATTCTGACCAACGCCTGGAAGATGCTGAACGACAGGTATTCCCAAACGTTGCAACTCAGTCTGATCGCCAATGCCAGAGAGCATCAGAAGTTTTGGGGTGTTCATCGCGCCCTGCGACAAAACGACCTCAAGCCCCGCATGGATGCGTTCTACTTTTCCTTTATAGGCAATTTCCACACCGGTGGCTCGCTTGTCCTCCAACGTAAGTCTGATGACCATTGCGTGAGTGAGCACGGTCAGATTTGGCCGATCCATGAAGGGGAACACATAGGTACGAAAGACAGAGAGGCGCTTTCCATCGCGTACGCGCAAATCGAGGATAGAAGCGCCCCCGTCAGCTTCCATCAAAATGCCATTGTTACTGTCGAAGGTCGGCATTCCAATGGAACGTGCTGCCTCCACCATGGCCGGAGCAATTGGATTCGGGTCAGGTGCGGACTGCACAAAAACCAATCCGCCAGTTCCTCGACGTCTGCGGTCTGGTGCACCCTGCCAGTCTTCAATCCGGCGGTAGATATCGAGCACCGATTCGTAGTTCCATGCCGGATCGCCCGACTCGGACGCGAAGAAATCCCAATCGGTCTTATGTCCACGCGCCCAGGCCATGACGTTGATGCTCGATCCCCCGCCCAACACCTTGCCCATATTGAGCGGAATGGAGCGTCCCTTGAGGTTCTGATTGGGCTGGCTCACAAAGCCCCAATCGCGCTCGGTTCCAAGATTTTCAAACCACTTGACCGATTCCGTTACGCTCGACACATCGTCACAACCGCCCGCTTCGAGCAGGAGCACGCTGACATCCGGATTTTCAGCAAGCCGACGCGCCACCACTGAACCGGAGGAGCCTGATCCGCAGACGATGAAGTCGTAATGTGGTTTCAGTTCTGCGGTGAGCTTCTGTTGACTGAGCCGTACTTGCTCTGCGAAATTCGTTTGATAGTCTTTTTCGAAAAGTGAATCGGCTTTACGGTTTGCCATGCACCAAGACTAGCGTGCATGGCGAAGAGCATTTTGCTAATCGCCCCCCGGTTTTGAGAAAAAGCACTACAAAGTGTCACGACGGTACTGCCGCTCAACAGACCGCAGTCGCGGGATGGATCGTCTTCGGGCTTCTCGTGACCATCGGGAATAATCTATCCTCCTTTGGCACCCATACTTACCGAAGCGAACTCTTCCCCACTGGTCTGCGTGCCCGAGCTAGCGGCGTGATCTATTCAATCGACCGTTTGACTGCCGCCTTCAATGGCTACCTGATTGGGTTCATCATGGTTAGGGTCGGTGTAACTGGCGTTCTCGTCTTTGTGACCTGCGCGTCGCTCCTTAATATGGTCTCGATCGCGATTTTTGGTCCAAGGACACGCGGACTGGCGACCGAGGAGATAACAAGCGGTGGATAAAGCAGTCTCGCTTGCAAAAAGGTACTCCTGCACAAGTAGAGCCCCTCAGAAAGCGTGAAAGCATCAGTCAGGAAAATGCGGACACTTATGCCCATTTCGAGTGCTCTCAATTTGGTTCTTCCGTTGCCAGTACAAATCCAGTATCGGTTTTTGAATTAGGCCTATCGACAAAATGCTTTAGAAAGGGGCACAATCATCATGCGATTGGTGGATCGGTTACCCGTGAGAGCCGTCGACAGCATGGCTCACGCATGACATGAATCCGGGTCAAAGCTGAACTCGCTCGACAAAAAGCCGGTCGGTTACACACTCCTGCCTCACGCTCTACGGCAACTGCACGCCGTTTGAGATTCCGCTAAATAAATTTGCAAGAGATTTGCAAGACCGATTGGGCATTCTGGCACTTTTGGCACTTTCCGCACCTTTTAGAATCTGTAAGCTACAGATTCTATTAGCAACGCGGGAGACCGATCCCGTCTCTGGCCACCATTTAGGATCAATGACTTACGAAGTACAAAGATGAGCCTCCCCTGACAGCTTCGACTTCCTTGCCATACCTACCCTCAACAAAGCCCTGGTGCTGGAACTGGCGCGATGCGAGTATGTGCAGGTACTCCGTCTGTTGGAGACCTTCGACATCGCAGAAGTGACTCTTGCCATCGAAGAGATGCCTTGCGCTTAGGCACGGTCAGGCAAGATAAACAACTCATCATGGCTGCTTCGCCGCGACCTCATGCTCCGACGGAAGCTGGTTGACGTTCCAGCCACCTCCCAACGCCTCTATCAACTGCACACTGCTCGTCATCTGCTGCACGCGGAGTGTGATCGCCGTTTGCTGATTCGCGAGTAACGTCGCCTGGGCCGTAAAGACGTTCAGGTATGGGTCAAGCCCTGTCGTGTAGCGTGCACTTGCGACATCGAAATATCGTTGTGAAGACGTAACAGTTTCTTGCTGCTGCTCAATCTGCTCGGTGAGGAGCCGCAAAGACGATAGAGAATCCTCGGTCTGTTGGAACGCAACCAAAACAGTCTGTTTATAACCAGAAACATCGGCATTGTAGAGAGCCGTATACTGCGCCATTGTCGCCTTTCTAAGGCCACCATCAAATATGGTTTCTGATGCCGTCGGTCCCACCGACCAGTAGCGGCTTGGAGAAGTCATCCACTTCGAAAATTTCGATGCTTCAAATCCTGCTGTACCTGTAATGCTGAGCGTTGGATAGTACGCCGCCTTTTGAACGCCGATGAGCGCATTGGCTTCAGCCATCGTTCGCTCTGCAGCCGCGATATCGGGCCGTCTTTCCAGGAGTTCAGAGGGTACCCCGACCGGTATGTCAGGCACTTGGGTTGTAAGTGCCCTCACTGGCACGGAGAAGGTCGAAGCAGGCTCCCCCACGAGCAGTGCGATCGCATGCTCATATTGCGCACGAGCAATTCCCGTGTTAGTCGCGGCTGCTTTTGCACTCTCAAGAGCTATCTCAGCCTGTGCCACCGCCTCATCGTTGTCGAGACCTGATTTGTATCGGACACGCGTGAGGTCTAACGACTTCTGGTCCACGTCCACGGTCTCCTGATAAAGATCTTCCAGTGCATCTTGGCCGCGCAGTTGAAAGTAGAAGACTGCCAGGTTCGCCTGTTCAGTTAGTTTCACGTTTTCCAGGTCGGCGGCGCTTACCTGTGCCGCACGCGAGAATTGGTGAACGGTGTTACGGACACGGCCCCAGAGATCAGGCTCCCAGCTAACATCGAAAGGAAGGTTGAACACATTGCTGTTCGGGTTGGCACTCGACAGACTTGACGCCGCGCCCTGCGATTGAGACGATCGGTTTCGCGCATACGATGCCCCTGCACTGACCGTCGGGTAATAGTTGGAACGCGCTTGCTGGACTTGAGCCCGCGCCGCCATGAAATTGTCATAAGACTGAGCGATGTTCTGGTTCGAGACATTCAGCTTGTCCTCGAGAGCATCTAATTCGGACTCTTGATAAATCTCCCACCACTTTCCTCGAAGTGCTCCATCTTGTGGCTGTGCGGTCTTCCAGGTGCTGCCATCGCCCGCTTGTTGAGTGCTTAACTCTTTGAACGCCGGAGGAGCCGGAACTACTGGATGTAGATATTTAGGCCCAACATTACATCCTTCGAATCCACAGAGGGGGAGGAGCAATAACGACAGGTGGACGAAGCGGTTTCGCCGGCTTATTCCACGGTTCGCAAGGCGCGAAGCGAAATGTTGCATGGAATTAATCATCAGATTGTGCCTCTGTTAACGACCAGTTCGTTGGCGTTACCACGTCTCTGAAACCTTAGCCGGAGCCGATCAAGAAAGAGATAGATCACGGGTGTTGTGTAGAGAGTGAGTACTTGGCTGACGATTAGACCACCCGCGACCGCGATTCCCAGCGGACGCCTCAGCTCCGATCCCGTTCCGTAACCGAGCGCTAGCGGAAGAGCTCCGAAGAGTGCAGCCATTGTCGTCATCATGATCGGACGGAAGCGCAGGAGACATGCTTCGAATATGGCGTCTTTTGAATTCTTTCCCTCAACCCGCTCTGCCAGAAGAGCGAAGTCGATCATCATAATCGCGTTCTTCTTGACGATCCCGATCAGCAAAACGATTCCGATAAGCGAGATTACATCCAGTTCACTTTTGCATAGGATGAGGGCAAGCACGGCGCCGACGCTGGCAGGAGGAAGAGTCGATAGGATTGTGACCGGATGCACCAAACTCTCGTACAAGACTCCCAATACGATGTAGACCGCGAACAACGCCATCACAACAAGTACGATCTGGTCGATGAGCGACTTCTTTAAATCCCCCGCAGTGCCGGCGAAGCCTCCTCGTACCGTACGAGGCATCGCAAGCCTCTGCTGCAACTTCTCGATAGCGACGGTGGCTTGTTGGAGAGAAACGCCCGGCGCTAGATTGAACGACACCGTCACTGCGGGAAAGAGCCCGTCGTGATTAATGGAAAGAGGAGAAGTCGAATTCGCCGTCGTCACGAAAGCATCAAGCGGAACGGTATTCCCACCGGATGGGTGAAGGTAAAGCGAATTTATTCCCAGAGGGTTCTGCGTATATTGCGGCGCTGCTTCCATAACGACGTGATACTGGTTCAGGGACGTGTAGATGGTGGAGATTTGTGCTTGCCCGAACGCTCCGTAGAACGATTGGTCAATGAGTTGTGGGGTTATGCCCAATCGGGCAGCCGTGCGACGGTCGTAGCTGACCGCGGTTTGTAGTCCGCCATTCTGCTGATCGATGTTGACGTCCTTGAGTTCAGGTAGCTTTCTCATCTCCTGGTAAAGGATTGGCCCCCATTTGTTGAGATCAGCCACATTGTCGGCTGACAACTCATATTGGTAGGCAGTGTTGCTGCTTTTTCCTTCAGACGGAATATCCTGGAAAGGCTTGAGGAGTGTCGCCGCTCCGGTAACTGCATCCAACTTCGGCCTCATGCGATCAAGCACCTCGGCAGCACTCAAATTTCTTTCTGCCAAAGGTTTCAGCGTAACGAAGACAAATCCCGAGTTGCTGCCATCTTCGCTGCCCGGACCGGAGGTACTCCCAGTGAATCCAGTGACAACATCTACCGCCGGGTCAGCTTTGATCACCTTCTCAACCGCGATCAAGGCCGATTGCATTGCGCGGAAGGAAGCGTCCTGCGACCCCTGAATCCCGCCGAGCAGCGAGCCTGTATCCTGTATCGGGAACAATCCCTTTGTGACTCGCCCCATCAGAACCACGTTAAGCGCGAGCGTCCCTAGAAATACAGCCAAAACAATGGCAGGATGCTTTAGTACCCAAGTGAGGCTAAGGCGATAGCCGCCCAACAGACAATCAAAGGCTCGCTCACTGAATCGATAGATTCGGCCATGGGTTACTCCAGTTTCCGGCCGGAGAAGGTAGGCACACATCATCGGCGTAAGAGTCAGCGAAACCACCATGGAGATTGCAATCGAAACTGCGAGAGTCACGGCAAACTCGTGAAAAAGTCGGCCCGGAATTCCTCCCATAAACAGAATCGGAATGAACACCGCAACAAGCGAAAGGCTCATCGACAACACTGTCGGTCCAGTTTCTTCCGAACCTTTCAGAGCGGCTTCCATCGGGGGCACGCCCAACTCCATCAGACGAACCACATTTTCCATAACGACGATGGCGTCATCGACTACGAACCCTGTAGAGATGGCGAGAGCCATGAGCGATAAATTGTCCAGGGTGTAACCGCAAAGATACATCACCGCAAATGTGCCAATCACCGAGATCGTGACTGCAGCTCCTGGGATTAGGGTAGCCCGCGCGTTACGCAGGAAAAGGAAGACAACGAAGACCACCAACGCGATCGACAGAACCAAGGTCCCTTCCACATCTTTGACGGAGGCTCGGATTGTGGTGGTAAGGTCTCCCGTGACCAGCAGCTGCTCATTCGAAGGGATTGAAGCTCGAATGGAAGGCATCTCGCGCTTGATCTCATCCACTGTACTGATGACGTTCGCGCCCGGCGAACAATAGACAAGTAGACTAACGGACTCTTTCCCGTTGACGTAGGCTACGGAGCGGAGATTCTCGACCGAGTCGGTAATAGTCGCGACATCGCTCAGCCGTATGACGGAGTTATTTTTAGATCCAACGATGAGGGGTGCATAATCGCGAGCCTTCGATATCTGATCGTTTGCCGTGATGTCGGCGATGGTAGTTTCGTCCGAGATTTGTCCCTTCGGCCGGTTGGCATTTTGCGCACCGATTACACCAGCCACATCCTGCAGGCCAAGACCGTACTGACTTACCTGTTGCGGATTGAGATCAATTCGCACCGCAGGCAGAGATCCGCCAAGAATGGTTACTTGTCCCACACCGCTGACCTGAGCAATCTTCTGTTGGATGATAGAGGACGCAGTGTCGTAGAGAACACCCGAGTCAACAGTTGCGGAGGCTAGATTGAGCACCAGCACAGGTGCCCGTGCGGAATCAATCTTGCGATAGATTGGATTCGCTGGGAGATTTGCTGGCAGGTAACTGCGGGCAGCGTTGATTGCTGCTTCCACATCACGCGCTGCGCCGTTGATATCTCTGCTCATATCGAAGGTCAGCCTGATCGAAGTAATACCGAGAGAATTCTTCGAACTCATCGAGGTAATCCCGGCGATATGACTGAATTGCTTCTCCAATGGAGTTGCCACAGAAGACGCCATGTCTTCAGGGCTCGCGCCAGGGAGTGCTGCCGATACCTGGATCACCGAGAGATCAACCAAAGGCAAAGAGGCCACTGGAAGATATCGGAAAGCAATCATGCCAGCCAATGCGACGCTAACGGCCAATAATGTCGTCGCGACAGGTCTTCTTATGAATGGGGCGGAGAAATTCATAGCTGCCCCCCAATATCGATTGCCACCGGAAACGATTTGTGAAAACCGAACCGTTGTCCCAGTCTGTCGAAGAAGATATAGACCACTGGAGTTGTGTAGAGCGTCAACACCTGGCTAAGAAGGAGGCCACCAACCATTGCGATACCTAAAGGACGTCGAAGTTCAGATCCGATGCCTGAGCCGAAGGCTAGCGGAATTCCCGCAAAGAGCGCGGCCAGCGTCGTCATCATGATGGGACGGAAGCGAAGAAGTGAAGCTTCGTAGATCGCCTCAGTGGAAGTAAGGCCGCGAGTTCTTTCAGCGTCGAGAGCAAAATCGACGATCATAATTCCGTTCTTCTTCACGATGCCAATTAGCAGAATGATGCCAATAATCGCTACGATGCCGAGATTCTGCCCGAACAACATGAGTGCCAGCAAAGCTCCGACTCCAGCCGAGGGAAGAGTCGAGAGGATAGTGATTGGGTGGATGAAGCTCTCATATAGAATTCCGAGCACGATATAGACGGCCGCAAGTGCCGCGAGAATCAGAAGCGCCTCGTTGGATCCAACCGATTTGTAAGCTGCAGCTGTACCCTGAAAGTTCGCCTGCACACTGGCAGGCATCGCCAAGCCGCGCTGTGTCCTTTCGACCGCGGCGACGGCCTGACTCAATGATGTATTTGGTGCCAGGTTGAATGAGATTGTGACCACTGGGAACTGGCCCTGGTGAGCGATTGTTAGAGGGCTGGATCTCTTCTCAAAATGCGCAATCGCGGAGAGAGGGATCGGAGATGAAATCGAAGCCGACGTCGCACTGGCACCGCTGCTCCCTGAAGTAGCAGCAGAGGGCTGAGAGGTTGTGGTTGAAAGGCTGCTTGCTCCACTCGTGGAAAGAGCCGAGCTCGTAGACTTCGATGAAGAGGCAAACCCACCCGACGTGTTGGAGGACAGGGCGGAAGTACCGACAGTTCCGGACGCAGCTGACCGCTGTGCCCCTGATATTCCACTAATAGAAGAGACTGAAAGCGTGCTCACCGAAGTTGAGGCGCTGTTGGCAGCTGTCCGGCCAGAGGTGGATGCAGAGCCCGTGCTGCTTTGCTGTGAAGAATTTTGCAGGTAGATGTCTTGAAGCTTTTGTGGACTCCTCTGAAATTCAGGAGATGCTTCGAGGATCACGTGATATTGATTGAATTGCGTGTAGAGGGTACTGATCTGGCGCTGTCCAAACGCGTCATATAGCGTCGAGTCAATCTGGTCCGGGGTAATATTCATGCGAGAGGCTGTAGCCCGGTCAATGACGAGATTCTCGGCTAGCCCTCGGGGTTGTTGATCGGTGGCAACGTCTCTCAGTTCCGGTTGCTTCTTTAGCTCGTCAATCATTCTTGCAGTCCAGGTATCTAGTTCCGCCTGATCGGCATCTTCAAGCGTGTACTGGAATTGGTTTCGGCTGGCGCGATTGTCAACCGTCAGGTCCTGCACCGGCTGCATGTAGAGATGTATGCCGTCCACTCTGTCCAATTTGGAATGGAGACGGTCGATTACCGTTGCTGCGTCGACGTGACGTTCCGCGAATGGCTTCAGATTGATTTGGATTCGTCCACTATTAAGAGTCGCATTTGTCCCATCGACCCCGATGAAGGAAGAGAGGCTTGCGACCGCAGAATCCTGCAAAATCACCTTCGCTAGTTCCTGTTGCTTCCGCGACATGGCCTCGAATGATATCGATTCAGGGGCTTGCGAAATGCCCTGAATAATGCCCACATCCTGAGTAGGAAACAGGCCTTTCGGGATGATGACGTAGAGATAGATTGCGAGCACCAGCGTTACACCCGCCACCAGCAGAGTCGCCGCCTCATGGCGCAGAACCCATCGCAGTGTCCGGCTGTACCATTCGATCAGAACTTCAAACATATGTTCAGACCACCGATAGAAAGGTCCTTGCTTCGATTGCGGCTTGTGGCGAAGCAGACGAGCACCCATCATGGGAGTCAGCGTGAGTGAAACTGCGGCAGAGATAAAGATCGTAACCGCAAGCGTAATGGCGAACTCGCGGAAGAGTTTGCCCACAATATCTCCCATGAGAAGCAGCGGAATGAGCACAGCGATGAGAGATATTGTGAGCGAGATGATCGTGAAGCCAATCTGCTCCGCACCCTTGAGTGCTGCATCCAGCGGTTCGAGTCCTTCTTCAAGGTAGCGCGATATGTTTTCGATCATCACGATCGCGTCATCAACAACGAAACCTGTTGAGATCGTGAGTGCCATCAGTGTAAGGTTGTTCAGGCTGTAGCCCAACAGATACATAACGGCCATAGTCCCAATCAAAGAGATGGGGATGGCTATGGCAGGAATGATCGTGGCGGAGACATTGCGTAAGAACACGAAAATGACCATGATGACAAGGCCGATCGTCAGGGCGAGTTCAAACTCGACATCCTTAACCGATGCCTGGATCGTCGTCGTTCGGTCGGTCAGGACCGTCAGCTTTACTGAGGCCGGCAGGTTTGCCTGTAGTTGAGGAAGTACGTCTTCGACGCTCTTGACGACTGCAATCGTGTTTGCTCCTGGTTGTCGCTGGATATTGAGAATCACTGCGGGGGTCTGATTCATCCAGCCCGCGAGCCGTGAATTTTCAACTCCGTCCGTGATCTTGGCAACATCGGACAGGGTTACGGGAGCGCCGTTCCGATACGCGACCAGAACATCGCGATAATCGTCACCCGAGAGTAGTTGATCATTCGCATTGATTTGATAATTTTGTGTTTCTCCGTCGAAGGTGCCTTTCGCAGCATTGACGCTAGTGCTTGCGAGTGCAGCCCGTAAGGCTTCAAGACCGATGCCATAGGTTGCCAGCGTCGCGGGATTTACCTGAATGCGGACGGCCGGCTTCTGTCCGCCACCGATCGTAACGAGCCCTACTCCACTGAGCTGCGAGATCTTCGGGGCAAGCCGAGAATCTGCCAGATCTTCTACCTTGGAGAGCGCCATGGTCTTTGATGTCAGAGCGAGCGTCAAGACAGGCGCATCAGCCGGATTCGACTTGCTATACACGGGCGGAACCGGCAAGTCGGTTGGCAGATAGCTCTGCGCGGCATTGATCGCGGCCTGGACCTCCTGTTCAGCCACATCGATATTCAGTCGCAGCGAAAACTGCAAAACTATCGCAGAACTTCCGTCCGAACTAGTGGAGGTCATCTGCGTCAACCCTGGAATCTGGCCAAACTGCCGTTCCAGTGGCGCAGTGACAGCAGAGGACATCACATCCGGACTGGCACCCGGATAAAAAGTCCGCACCTGAATTGTCGGATACTCTACCTCGGGTAGTGCCGAGACCGGTAGCTTGATATAGGCAGCAGCACCAACGATCAGAATCGCTACCATTAGCAACGCAGTCGTTACCGGTCGAAGAATAAAGGCACGGGAAGGACTCAAGGCTGTACTCCCGTGTTGACCGAGGTTCCTTGAGGCGACGGCTCGACCCTCACCGGTGTCCCCTCTTGCAGCTTGTCGAAGCTCGAGAGCGCTACCATTTCACCAACCTGCAAGCCTTCCACTGCAGTCGTAACGCCGTCGGTACTCCGCTCGGTGATGTTCCGAACTGTCACAGTATTCTTATCGACGGCGAAGACGAAAGCCCGTGTCCCATTCCGCTGGATTGCCCCAGACGGAATGAGAACTGAACCTTTGAGCGTTTTCACCAGGAGCCGCGCATTGACGAACTGGTTTGGAAACAGGGTCAGGTCTCGATTGTCGAATTCGCCACGGAATCGAACCGTGCCGGTCGAAGTGTCGATCTGATTGTCAAGGGTTAGAAGGGATCCAACTGCCAATTTCGTTACGGCTGAACGGTCAAAAGCTTCCACGGCAAGAGGTTTGTGTTGGCGCAGTTGCGTCTGGACTTCTCCGAGATGATCTTCTGCCACGTTGAAAACGACTGTAATCGGCTGGAGCTGGGTGATCACCAGGAGCACGCTTGAACTGCCAGCAAAAACAGTATTGCCGGAATCCACAAGCCGCAGACCAACCCTGCCTGAAGTTGGAGCTGTGATGTGGCAATAGCTAAGCTGGGCCTCGGCATATTGCACTTGACCAAGATCGAATTTAACAGCTCCTTGATCTTGAACGACGGCCTGCTCCTGATCGTCGAGAATCTGCTTCGCAACAGCGTGCGAGGTGAATGCCTCCCGGTAGCGAGCAAGATCAATCTCAGCCTGTTTGAGGACTCCGCGATCATGGTCCAATAAGCCCTCTGCCTGTTGCAACTGCGCCTGATAGGGGCGCGGATCGATGTCGAGGAGCGGGTCACCCTTGTGTACAATCTGCCCCTCGCGATAATGCACCGAGAGAACCTGACCGCTCACCTGGCTGTAGATGTTCACCGTAGAGATCGGGGTGACCGTACCGAGCGCGTCGATATAAACACCCATGTCACCTTGGTACGCCGTGCCGACGTGGACAATGACTGAATGATCTTCCGCTCCAGCAGCCGTAGAATCGATCTTGTGCTTTTGAGACCTAAGCGCAAAGAAGATGCCGAGAGCCAGGGTGGCGCCCAAGAAAATTGCCACTATCCTCTTTGACTTTGATCTGGAAGCAGGCTTCGCAATGACGGCCTGCCGTGCAAATCCAGGTTGCGCGAGCATCTCTTCGCTCTCTCCAAGATATTCGCTCACCTGCTATCTCCCCGAGAGATCTTCAGACGCATCTGTGCGTGCACCCCTAGCGTTTGAACGAGGGACGAGTGCACTGCAAAAAATTTATCGAGCAAACATCTTCTGACCTTCATGAGCCCTCCTAGAGTTCTATTGTGGGGAGGAGAACAACGAAGCGCCGTCAGGAACGGTTAGGTACTTGTAAAGATTTGTATGGGAAGCAAATCAGTCAACGCAGGCACTGAAGCGTTGAGGCACAGCTCAAGCTCATCGAGCATTGTCCGTAGGATGATTAGGCGAGGAACCCTATGTTCTTTGCCCGTCCGCTGACAGGCTTAGGCAGCCACGGGTTGGTCGAAACTCTTAGCTTGTGCTGTTATGCTCGGGCTGCGGAAGCTCATATCGACGGGATGCTGCATCGAAAGCAATCGGCAATCGAATCGTAATTTCGAGGCCTGTCGGCCAAAGATTCGCGGCACTGATCGTACCGCGGTGCAAACGAATCGCCTCAGAGGCAATCGCCAGGCCGAGACCGTTCCCGTCCGTCCCTTGCGCGTCGCCGCTAATTCGATAGAAGGGTTGAAAGATTGCCTCGAGTGACTCTTCCGGAACCCCCGGACCATGATCTCGGACGGAGAGAACCCCCGCCAGTTCCGATGTGCTCCTGTCAATCTCTAATACGACCTCGACATTGGTTTCCGGTCGGGTAAATCGGACCGCGTTGCGAATGATGTTCTCACAAGCGCTTCGAAGGGCATGTGGATCGGCATTCTCAAGAATGATCGGACCCTGTGTACGGAGACTCACCGACTTGCCCGCCGCTTCTGCTTCGAAGTTACTGTCAGCCGCTGTTTCCTCGACGAGTTGAGCAAAATTTACATCTTCTCTCTCTGCAGAGGAAAGCCCTGCTTCAAGACGTGAGAGAGTCAATAACTGTCCCATCAGCCCATCGATCCTCGCGACGTCCCGATCGAGTCGTTGGAACATGTCGTCGGCGTCTGCTGAGTAACGCTTTTTCAAAAGAGCCACAGAGAGATTGATACGAGCCAGAGGAGAACGCAGTTCATGCGATACCGAATTCAGAAGGTTCTTTTGCGTCTGAATCAGCGAGTCCAGACGACCTACCATCGAGTCAAAGTCTTTTGCCAGAGCTGCCAACTCGTCAAAGCGCCTGGACACCGAAGCCGGCACCCGCGCCTTGAGATCTCCTTGCGCGACTCTTCTAGCCGTCGACTGAATGCTGTGGATCGGTGACGCAATATGATACGCAAGCGCGAAACAGAGTAGGGTCACCAGAAATATCAGGGAGATGGTATACGGGAGGCCCTCTCCCAACAGCGCCTCCGCTATCTCACGCAGACCGGATTTCAGGTAGAGCAGCAGAACATACGGATGCCCCGAGGAAGAGACAAACCTGTAGCCAGCGATATGGGCTCGGAGTACGACGATTTGACCATTCTTCGCTGCGTGCGCAACACGAAGGCCGTCGTCTGTCAGTGGCCGCGACAGCACATCTTTATAGAGTCCGTCGAGCAGGAAGAGTTGCCGCGCGCGGCCCTTATCGTCGCTTTGCGAGAAACGAGCAAACGCCTCAGGACCGCCCGATTCATATGCCTTGGCAGCCTGATCCGCCAGGATAGGCGCGACGGTCGCATACATGTTGGGAGCTGAGACCTGCCTGATGCCAGCCAGGCGACTGCCGAGAAACACAATAGCGAGCATGCCCCAGGTGGTCAGCCAAAACCATAAAAAGATCGTCAGGAAGAGCCGGTACATGGGCACTCTGGCTCTCACCCTGAGGAACCTGGCTTGAAGATTAAGACGCAAATGTTCTCCCTTCCCGATTACCTATCCTTACTTTGATGTATACGATACAACTCTGCCTACAAAACAGGCTCCCAGCCAAATCTATACAAATCCTTACAGACGCTCACATTTCCTGACGGCACGGCCTGCCCTCGACACATACCTTTTGAATATGGATGCGACAGGCCACCTCAGCGGTGACACCATATCCTTCGACGTCGTTGGACCTAAGAAGTGGGGCAAGACCGAGACGATCCACGGCAACGCCGTACGGAGGAATATGCAGTAGCCTTCGTGCTTTTGTGAGACCTCACGCGCCCAAGAAGAAATCATGAATCCATCAGGGTGAGGTGAATCTCATGATTCTCCCCAACCATTCGCAAGTATCACTTTGGAAAAAAGCTTTTGAGGGTGGATCATCATGCAACTGTTTATACGTAGCATCTCTGTGCTGGGCCTGACTGCGGCTCGCGCTGTAGCTCCCTCTCTGGTCTGGAGGCGAGCCCTGACAAGGACGACGTGGCTCCGGCCACCTGCTGTTCTTACCTACGCTTCACTTCTGCTGCTGTGTGCGATCACTGCTGTGGCAAATGCTCAGCAACAAACTGCCGAGTCGGGAATTAGCAGCAGTTCCCTCCCGGATGCACCTCAACCCCAATCAGGCCAGCAGAGCTCAGCCGAGCAAACACCCGCCGCGGAGGGGTCAGCGAGCGTCTCCGGCGTTGTGCTGGACGTAAGCGGAGCCGCCGTTCCCGGCGCGCAGGTTAGCTTGGCGCATAGGGACGGAACACAATTGCGCACGCTGATCTCCGGGGGCAACGGTGAATTTGCTTTTACCAAGCTTCCCGCCGGTTCCTATCTCGTCATCGTCAACGTCAAGGGTTTTGCGCCCTTCACCTCTGCTGAGTTCGTCATCGCGGCGCAACAGTCCTACGAGGTTCCGAAGATCTCATTATCGGTTGCGATGACAGACACGGAGGTGACGGTCCGTCCCTCCGACGTAGTTGCCGCTGAGCAGATAAAAGCGGAAGAGAAGCAGCGCTTTATCGGGGTTATCCCGAATTTTTACATAAGCTACGTCCACGACCCGGCTCCAATGACCACGAAACAAAAATTCTCGCTCGCTTCACACGACACTTTCGATCCTGTTTCGTTGATCGGCGTGGGCCTCGCTGCCGGCATCGAGCAGGCGAATAACACCTATGCCGGCTACGGTGAAGGTGCCGCGGGTTATGGCAAACGTTTTGCCGCAAAGTTTGGCGATGGACGCACTAGCGACTTCCTGAGCCATGCGGTCTTCCCCTCGCTCTTCCACCAGGATCCGCGCTACTTCTACCAAGGCACCGGCTCCGTTAAATCCCGCATGCTTCATGCGGCAAGTTTTGCGATTATCACGCGCAACGATAGTGGAAAGACTATGCCGAACTACTCTTACTTTCTGGGCGACATCGGCTCAGGAGCGCTCTCCAATTTGTATTATCCCCACGCGGACCGGGGAATAGGGTTGGTCTTCACCAACGCCGCCATCGGTATCGCCGGAAAGGCAGGCGGAACCATTATCAGGGAGTTCTTCTCGAAACGCATAACTACGAATGTACCCAGCGACGGAAAACCATGAATTTAATGGATGGCTGTAAGTTGACAACGAAAGAGCCCCCGCCAGGCGTGATTTCTTCTCGCTACTTTTCGTTTCTTAAGTCTTAGGGACTTACTGGATTCAAGCGAACAAGGCCATTCAGTCTTGCGCGGGCCACGCATAAAGATAGCCGATTCCACGCACGCTCCGAATTCTCTCGGCGCCATCGTTCTGCGGACCAAGTTTGCGGCGAAGGTTGCTGATGTGGAGGTCGATGCTTCGATCGAAGGGCGAGAACTTTCGGTCGAGAACATTCTCGACAAGTGCCTCACGAGTCAGAACCTGTCCTGGAGTCTCGAAAAACGCCCGCAATAGATCGAACTCCGCCGAGGTCAACCTCAGAAGCTCACCCGCCTTCGACACTGTGCGCGCCGCCAAATCAAGCTCGATGTCCCCGGAATGCATCACAGGGGGACGGGATGCGGTGTTGCTTTCAGATTGCCACCCGGATCTGCGGAGTATAGCCGAGATTCGGGCGATCAATTCGCGGGGACTGAACGGCTTTGGCAAGTAGTCATCAGCGCCGAGTTCAAGGCCCAGGATGCGGTCGAATTCGTCCCCTTTTGCCGTAAGCATCAGGACAGGAGTGCGGACGCGCATTCTGATTTCCCGTAGAACGTCAAAACCCTTTTTGTCCGGCAACATGACATCCAGCACGATCAGTTCATGGTTGCCCTCGATTGCGGTTCTTATCCCTTCGCCGCCGGTATGAACAACAGACAGAGCGAAGCCCTCCGGCTCCAGGTATTGCGTCACCAGATGGCACAAGTCACGGTCGTCGTCCACTAGCAGAAGACGTGGGTTGGCTCGTTGTGTCACGCCCTTTGAGTTGTGCAAGGTCTGTATCTCCGCCAGCCAAAGGAACGGCTCTTTATTCATGATATCTCTGACGCTCTTTCCGCTGATCTGTCACCCGTATGGTGCGCAAAAATCCGCAATGTCAGCGAACTTACAAATCTTCACACTTCGCAGAGTTTTCCTGACAGCACCGTCCAAGCGTGCCCGCGACAATGAAAACCAAGGAGGGAAATATGAAGCGTAGCATCTTGCTCAACTTCAACCAGATTGCATGGACGCTGTCGTTCTTTGCAATTCGTATGGCCATCCTCCTTATATAGCCAATTGTGTGTCCGTAGCAGTCTGGCAATTCATGCAGTTCCTCTGCCAACTGGACAAGACAGACTTCCGCACTTCAACCGCTTTATGAGTCCTTGCCCTATGACGATATTGAAGAATTTACGCCCGTATGGCAGACGCCTCCCATTGGTGGTGTTTTGCTTGTTGTCGGTCTGGCCACCGCTGTCGGCGCAGACAGGGAAAGAGTTGATGGCCGATGCATGCTACAACGAAGCCCACCAACGCGAGCAAAATGCGTTGTGGGCGAGCCAGGTACAACGTCGTACTTCCGATCATGTTTATCTCGAAGAGGAAATTGAGACAGTCGAGGGTCCAATTCATCGCCTGATTTCGATAGATGGTCATGAACCGTCGCCTTCGGAACGAACGCAAAACGACGATCGACTCCGTGACTTGCTGCAAAATCCGAAGGCACGATTGGCAGCTAAGAAAAATCGCGAGGCAGATGAAAAGAAATTTGGTGAACTACTCCGGGTGATGCCGGATGTCTTCCTCTACGAGGATCAAGGCAATCATGGCGGCCTGGAGAAGCTTGCGTTTCATCCGAATCCAGCATTCACTCCCAAGACATATGAGGAGACTGCCCTGCACGCGATGAGTGGCGTCGTCCTGATCGATCTCGATGAGAAGCGGATGGCCCGTTTCTCCGGGACCCTAACGCAACAGGTAGATTTCGGCTTCGGAGTGATTGGTCAACTGAAGAAGGGTGGCACGGTCGAAGTGAGCCGAATCAGGCTTTCTCCGGGGATATGGAAGACAAACTCATCCAAGATCGACATTAACGGTCGCATCGTTCTCTTTAAAACAATCAGTAAGCAACAGGACGAGACTCATAGCGAATTCAAACGAGTAGCTCCCGATACAAACATCCCGCAGGCATTGCAACAGATTGCCGGTTCTCGCTGAGTCTATTAGCACTGGTCCCACCATTGATAGGAAAAGTAAAAGGAAACCATGCCATGAAAAATGCACTCAAGATAATTGGGACGTTTGTAATTGTGCTGATCAGTTTCGCGGGAGTGGTGTTGGCCTATCTCGTCTATCCAGGCACGCCGAGTCAATCCAAGTTCATGACTTTCGACGGCTTTATCGAGCTCCCTCGGGGTAGACTGCTCAACGTTCTCGACTATCTAACACTAAACGGTAGTACGTTGTTCGTTACAAGTGAGTCGTCGGGTACTTTATTCAAGATTGATTTAGATCTGAATCAACCGTCCGTCAGCTCAGTATCAGAAATGCCTGGGGCCGGTGCCGCTCACGGCATCGCTCTCCTGCCCGAAACGAATGTTGCCTTCATCACACGAAGCGAAGAGAACACAGTCGATGTCTTCGATCCCAGATCTCTTCAGCAACTCCAGAGCATTCCAGTGGCAGATGATGCGGATGCCATACTCTACGTTCCGTCAGCAAAACTCGTGTATGTAGCAAATGGAGACGCAAAGTTGGCGACTCTGATCGATCCTGTGAAGCGAGTGACTGTCGGAGCCATACCTCTCCCGGGAAAGCCCGAGTTTCCCGCACTAGACTCGCAGACCGGACTGCTCTATCAAAATCTTGAAGACATCAACTCGATAGCTGCAATCGATCTTGGCAAGCGATCGTTAGTAGGGCAATGGTCGCTCGCCCCTTGCGAAGGGCCGTCGGGGATGGCCATCGATTCCGAGCAGCGACGGCTTTTTGCGGTTTGCTCTGGGAATGCCACGTTGGTGGTGTTTGACCTGGAGACGCATCGGGTTATCACGTCGCTAAAGATCGGTGGCGGCCCTGATTCGGTCGCATTCGACCCAACTCTTCACCGAATCTACTCTTCCGGAAAAGCCGGGAAATTGACTGTAATCCAACAAGACGGCCCCAATGCATATCGGGTTTTAGACATGATACGTACCCATTATGGAGCCCATACCCTCGCGGTAGACCCTGTCTCGCACAAAGTTTTCGTGGCTTACGCAAGCCTTCTTGCGCGTCCCAGGATTGCTGTCTTCTCCCCGAAGCTGTGAAGACGTGCGAGACATACAAAAGTGACCCTCATGGATATTGTCGCGGAGAGGATGCAGCCATTGGAACCAAGATGGAGAGGCCGGTGTAAATCGCCATGAAGATCTCAATGAACAGTGCTCGCAGTACATCATTGCTAACTTCATATCCGCCGGCCCACGCAGCCGGCGGAACGATCATCCATTCGCGGCCTCCGATCTTCGCCCGTACGATTTTATTGAGTCGTTTCCTGATTGCTTGGCTCTTCTCCTTTCGTCGCTTCCAGCCGCCCAAAGCAATCAATATCGACAGCAGGAGGCAGAGAGATGAATTGCTTCTTTTTGTTCGAGCTCGACAGTTGGAAGAGGTGATGCTGAGAGTTGGACTAGGCCCTTCTATTGGGACACCAGGGCACCGCGATATAGATTCGCCTCACGACCACGGGGAGGGGCGACAGAATGAGACTCTGGTCCAAACACGATAAGAAGGAGCGAGAACCGGCGAAATTAGCGAGCGTGGGTGCTTGGGTACGCGGACTTGCACTGCTGATCTTCGCATTCTTAGGTCCCTTTGCAATTCCCATGCAGGGATATCAGGGTCCCCAGGATGAACTGTTCACTGTAAACATTGCAGACGCTGATGGAGCAGCCATGCCCGACGTCGACGTCGTTCTCATGAGAGAGGGGAAACTCATCGCTCGGATGAAAACCGGAGTCGATGGTCGAGCTTCGGTTCGAGTAGGCCCAGGTCTTCTGACCTTATCCATCCATCAGAACGGATACATACCGGTAGATCGGGTTGTTGACACCCAATCCATGTCAGGGGCTGTCTTCGAAATCAAAATTGAGCGCGTTCTGCAGACACATGAAACTGTGAATGTACAAGCTACCGCTGAAGACATTACAGAGCAGACTTCGTCGCCAGGCGAGTCGATCAAACCTCAGGAGGCCAATGAAAGCCCCGTACGGCCGCTTACACTGACCGACGCTTTGCCGCTTGTTCCTGGGGTCGTGCTTGCTCCGAATGGCCAAACTCAGATCGAAGGAGCAGGGGAGATGCACAGCGCTCTTGTAGTGAATTCGGTGGATAGCGTAGACCCGGCGACTGGCCGTTTCGGATTGAGCGTCCCGATCGATGTCGTCGATTCGCTCCATGTTCTAACCTCTCCTTACCTGGCTCAGTACGGTCGCTTCACCGCCGGAGTGGTAACTGCGGAAACACGGCCAGGCGGCAATAAATGGCATTATGATCTCAACGATCCATTGCCTGAATTTCGGATTCGCAGCGGCCATGTGCGTGGCCTGAAGTCGGCCACACCCAGAATCTCTTTTGGAGGACCGATCGTTCCGGATCGTATCTCTTTCTCTGAAGGTCTGGAGTTTGTCGATAACAAGATACCCATCCGCACACTATACTTTCCCTTCAATGAGACCAAGGTCACGTCGGTCAATTCGTTCACGCAGGCAGACTTCACGCTGACGCCGCGGCAAACCCTGACTGCAACCTTCCATGCGGCGCCTCAATCCATCCGATACGCAAATCTCGACTTCTTCAACCCGCAGGTGGTTACTCCGAACGATGACACCCGGTCCTATGCTGGCGCCATCACACATCGGCTAGCGATCGGAGAAGGGCTCATGCAGAGCACCTTTTCTTTAAGCGATATCGCAACCACCATCTCTCCGCAAGGCAACCTCGGCATGACAGTTCTACCGACCGGAAACAGCGGGAACTATTTTGCGGATCAGCAACGGCATTCCCGGCGCTTTGAATGGAATGAGTTGTGGTCTCTCAAACCGATGACAGGTCTCGGTACGCACAAGATTCAATTCGGTTCTTCCGTTGCCCGCACAAATGACGAGGGGCAGTTGCACGCGAAAACCATCACAATGTTTGATGGCCAGGGAGCAAAACTTCGCACGATCGACTTTACTCCTGGAAGCTCATTTGATCGAAGTGATCTGCAACCGGCTATCTTCGTGCAGGATCATTGGACTTTCAACTCACATCTGGCGGTTGATGCCGGCATACGAGCTGAAGCACAGACCATCACGGCAACAACGCGCATTGCTCCTCGAATGGGATTTATATGGAGTCCAACGGTAGGTGAACGCACAACTGTCAGGGGAGGAATCGGAGCCTTCTACGATAGCGTGCCTCTGAATGTCTACGCCTTCAGCCAGTATCCTGAGCAAATCATCACAACCTATCAGCCGGATGGGACTGTAGTAGGCACTCCCCAGCACTATCTAAACCTGACGTCGGAGGCAGCCGCATCAGAATTTCCTTTCGTCGACCGGGACCATAAAATCGGAAACTTCGCGCCCTACACCGTTGCCTGGAATCTCGAAGCCGAACATCGATTCTCAGAGCATTTGACGATGCGAGCCAAGTATCTTGAGAGTCACGGGAGCGGGCTGATCACCATCTCCCCCCAGGTGGTTCAGGGACAAAACGCGTTTGTACTTGCAGGGGACGGAAGCTCAAAATATCGCCAATTCGAATTGACTGCGCAGCTATCATTGCAGCCTGACAATCGGATCTACGCCTCGTATGTGCGTAGTCTATCTGAGGGCACTCTCAACGAATCAGATACCTATCTGGGTGACTTCTCCTCGCCCTTCATACGCGGCAACCTGTATACAAATCGGGCAGGCGATCTTCCCAACCGGTTTCTAACCTGGGGCAGCGTGGGCCTGCCATGGAAGGTGAAAGTCTATCCCAAGATTGAGTGGCGCAGCGGTTTTCCCTATCAATCGGTCGATGTCTACCAGAATTACGTCCAGAACATGAAAGCCGACAGCGCTCGCTTTCCCATGTACTTCTCTGCCGACGCGCGAATCGCGAAGGATGTCAAACTGAACTCCAAATACACCCTGAGACCTTCGATATCAGTCACCAATATTACAAACCACTTCAACGCACTTGAAGTTCATTCCAACACTGCCGACTTTCAATATGGTCAGTTTTTCGGAAATTATGACCGGCACATGCGTTTCGACCTCGACTTGGTTTTCTGAATAGACCACCCATCGGAACCCATAACAGGTAGCGTGAAGACCTGATTCGGCAGGTCACCTTCTTACAAATCTTTACACGTCTCCTACACATCCTGACGGCATCTCGTTGCGGTCACAGCTAACTTCGAGACAACAGAGTCACGGGCGCGATCGTTCAGTGCCTACCAGAATCGCATTGTCCAAACTATATGAGGTGAAATATGAAGTCGCACATCACGGGTATGGTCTTCTCGTTTTCATTCTTGACCGCATCTATATCAACCGCGGTCCCGCAGGAAGCTCAGCCCACCCTCAATACGATTGTTGTGGGATCGGGTAATGATCTTCGGTGCAGACTTGATAAGGGTCTGCGCATCACCAAAGCAGGCGAACCGATTACCGCAAGGCTAGTGGAGCCGATATACGTCGGAACGACCCTCGCTATACCCAAGGGATCGACGATCCGGGGGCACGTCTCGTCCGTGTCTATTACGCCTTTGAGCAAGCGAACTGGGCGGCTGCTCAGCGGTGATTTCACGCCTCCCCAGACCGCGAACGTAACCTTCGACCGCCTGGTTCTCTCTGGCGGAACTTCGCTGCCGATTCACACCGAGACAACGATTGGGGTCAGTGGCGTGAAAACAGCAAGATATCTTTCCAAGTCTCAACGTCCTGGCATTCGTCAGAAGGTAAAGGACGCGGCGGAGCCTCTCCGGGAACCAAACAAGCTGCAACGACTCGGCGAGGCCGCTATTACGAGCCTGCCGTATCATCCCGAATATCTCGATCAGGGTACGATCTTCGATGCGGCTCTGCTCGATCCGATTACAACGCCACTGCCCGTCCAATCAGGAGCCGATGTCGATCCGCCGTCGGCAGAAAACTACCTGCGGCTGCGGCTGTTGACCCCTTTGAAGTCGCAGATGATTGCAGGCGGAGCATCCATCGAAGCTGTGGTCTCACAGCCGTATTACAACTCGGCTCATCTTCTACTCTATCCTGCGGGCACAAAGCTCGAAGGCACGGTGAGCAAAGCTAAATCCGCTGATTGGATGAAGAAGAATGGTGCTCTTCTGTTCTCCTTTCATTCCGTGCTGAAGCCTGATGGGACAGCTAGCAGCTTGAATGCGACTGTCACACAGGTCGAGGCAGCCGGTTACCAAGACCTTGCTATCGGCGAAGAAGGAGACGTCAAGGCAACAACGTCGCTCTTCACTCAGTTGCGAGCGCCTCTCTCTCTCATTGGTCCCTCAAGGGCACTTAGTGATTCGACGGTAAATAAGACAGCGTGGTCACGAGCGGGAGAAGGTCATAAGGGCTTCGGACTGGTTGGCGCCGGTGCGGCACAAGCTTCTGCAGCGACGGCCACTGGCTTCGGCTACTTCGGGGCTGCCATGAAGATCTACAACGCTTTTCTCGCTAAAGGTTCGAATGTCGAGCTTCCGGCCAATACTCCGATCCTCTTGCGCGTCAGTGAGGGACCGCAATTATCGAGTCTCGACCTCTCTCTGCCAATGGTTAATCTGGCCAATCGCCAGGAGCCGTGAGCCTGTGGTGGCAGGGAGTGACCCGGGGTCTCACCGCTCACTATTGCTTTTGAATACTCCAATGAGGGCGCGCTTGCAGAGACGGAAAGCGCGACCTCGTCGATGGAGTGCCTTCGATAGAGGAACGACGAGACGCAAACCTTCCTCATCTCCCACGCAGCTCAATTGTCTTCTAATTACCCGAGTCAAGCAGCTGCAATCCGAAGTGTAAGCCTCTCGGCTTAGCAAACTCTGTCCAGGCCTGCTCAAACCTCGCCCCACCTTCAGGAAGGAAATGACGACTCTTTATCAAGATGAACTCGCTCCAACATCCGCGTCGGATCGAACAGATTGCTTCTATATCAGGTCAGCAGCAATTCTTTTAACATCGATGGTCTGCTGCGCATTCGTTCTTCGAATCGCTGTAGTAGCATCCAGCTTCCTCAGTATTGCTGCACCTTCACTCGACCATGGACAGTTTGGCGCGGAGATGGGTTGGGTAGCCCGCAGTTTAGCTTTGGGCCATGGGTTCAGTTCGCCTTTCTTCCCTTCGACTGGCCCTACAGCTCTTGTGCCTCCACTCTTTCCCTATTTGCTTGCCGCCGTCTTCCGCACGTTTGGTCTCTACACTGCGAAATCGGCCTTTGTCATTTTGTCGCTGGACAGTTTGCTTTCGGCGCTGACCTGCATTCCCGTTTACCTGAGTCTTAAATATGCTGCCGGCGAGAGGCCGGCGCAACTCGCAGGATGGCTGTGGGTAATCTACCCCTTCGCAATCTATTTCTCGGGAGCTCAGGTCTGGGACTATGCCTTAACCTCTTTTCTATTTGCAACCTGCTTTTGTTTCGCGCAGCGGCTTCACTTGCAGGAGAGTTACTCGGTATGGTTCGGCTTCGGCATTCTTTACGGAGTCACGGCTCTCTCCAATCCCTCCGTTCTCTCAATGTTCCCCTTCCTTCTTCTGACGGCTCTTTGGAAAGTTGGACGCGTTGGCGGCCGCTGGTTGCTCCGCGGCATTGTCACCGTTATCGCTATCACCTTTGTCCTTGGGGTATGGGCTATCCGCAATGACCGCGTCATGCATGCCGAATCTCCGATCCGCGATGGCTTCTGGCTGGAATTCTGGGCCGGCAATAACGGTGATACCTTCACGTCGAATCCGGCTTGGGCGCACCCTGCCAGCAATCCTGTCGAAATGCAAAAGTTTGAAGCTGAGGGAGAGACGGCGTACCTTGCTCACAAGCGCACCATTGCAGTGAGTTTCGTGCACAATCATCCTCTCCTCTTCGCAGGCGTCTCACTCCGCCGCGCTGTCCGTTTCTGGACTGGGTTCTGGAGCTTTCGGCCGAGTTATCTGCAATCCGAACCGCGGGATGTAGCTAATGTTTTCTTTTGCACTTGCATCACACTTTTCATGCTTCGCGGAATGTGGCGTTGGTGGAAAGAAGATCGAACCCATGCATGTCCTTTTCTGATTATGCTTCTCGTATTCCCCCTCCCCTACTACTTAACACACTCGTCAATGGATTATCGGCAGCCAATAGAGTCCCAGATTGTCATTTTGGTAACCATTGGTCTCTTCGGGACCAGGGACTGGACCGCGTCAGCAGACTCACAGGAGGTCGAAGACTTTCGACAGCGCCAACCGGAGCCTTTGATGGCCTATACATTTACCGGAGAAACGCTCTGCCAGACGAGAAGTTCAGCGGGTGCGCCAAAGATGTACTGAGAGGAGAAGGCACTGCCGATTCCCTCCCATATGCCCTACTATGAATATAGGCCAGCCGATCTAGGTTTCGGAGCAATGCGCCAGGCAAGTAGGGGAACTGCCCGGGCCCTTAATTGCGTTCCGCTGCGCGGGCGGAATGGAGAATGGTATCTCCCAACAGACAGCTAAGCGTGCTCTCATCGGCGCGACATTGGATTGGATGCATGATGCATCGAGTATCGGTTTTTCTTTAGAAAGAGGGACCAATCGACCAATCGTCGTGCGATCAGCGGATAGGTTAAAGGGCCAAGAATTGAGGGGAGCATCAAGTTGCGTGATTTTTATCTCGTGACCCTCACGACCAATACACGACCATCGTACGGTCGAAACCATCCCAAATGGTCCTAAACCATCCTAAAGGAGGAGGCCACAACGCTAATCGTCTCAACGATATCCGCTGATTCCAGGACACTTAGTTCGCTTGCTAGGCGGCCCTGAAAAGGCCGGCGTCGGCGGTTCGATCCCGTCTCTGGCCACCACATTTTCAACAACTTACAAGCCCATCGAGCAACGATT
>JGI12053J15887_10000100_pt1 | contig 26574 bp, 27 predicted proteins | sample MedBloCAOM1_O3_FD_15887 | JGI IMG/M metagenome (IMG submission 15887)
CCGACTTTTGGAAGTATCGCTCATTCGAATTGGCAACGAAGAATACGCCAAGGAAAACAGATCGTTTGGTCTAACGACGATGCGTAATCGTCACGTGGAAGTAGACGGATCGATCGTTCGATTTCAGTTTCGGGGCAAGAGCGGCAAGAGACACCTGGTCGAAGTCTCAGATCGGCGGTTAGCAATAGTTGTTCGAAAGTGCCAGGATTTGCCCGGGCAACAGTTATTCGAATATCTGGATCTAACCGGCGAAGTGGTTCCGATTGCATCTGAAGACGTGAACGATTATTTGCAGACAGTCAGTGGTCAGCCATTTACCGCGAAAGATTTTCGGACCTGGGCGGGAACCGTCTTGGCGGCCATTGCTCTTGGCAAAATGGAAGAGGTGGATAGCCAGGCAATGGCCAAGAGGAATGTCGTCACCGCGATCGAAGCGGTGGCGAGGATGTTAGGCAATACCGTCGCGATCTGCCGAAAGTGTTATATTCATCCGGCGATTACTGCTAGCTATCTGGATGGAACGCTCGCTCGAACTCTCCGCGTGAAGGCCGACTCTCAAATTGCCCATCACCTGCCCGAGTTAAAGCCAGAGGAGGCAGCGGTTCTGGCGTTGCTGCGGCAGGAGTTAGCCCGGCGTTCGGAGAAGGATCGCTCTCCCAGCAGGTCATGAAGATCGCCTTATTCCACAATCCAGCGGCCGGCAGCGCCATGCTCAAGGGTAGCAAGTTAGTTCGCCAGTTCGAAAATGCCGGCTACGAAGTGCTTTATGTTTCGATCAAGGGCAAGGACTGGGAAAGAGCGTTCCGTGAGCCTATCGATCGGGCAGTTATTGCCGGGGGTGATGGGACTGTCAGTCGACTGGCTCCTTGGCTGGCCGGACGGCACATCCCTTTTTGCATTCTTCCGTTAGGTACTGCCAACAATTGCGCCAGAAGCCTCGGTCAAATGCACACGGTCGAGACTATTATTTCCCGTCTGCATTCGGCGCCGACCAAGCAGCTCGATCTAGGAATTGTTACTAGCTCTGCTGGGCATCGGATTTTCATTGAATCAGTCGGGATTGGCCTCCTGGCTATGTTTATGAGTGAAATGCGAATTCTGGAGAAGAAGAGAAGGTCTAGAATGCGATTAACTCCCGAGAGGAGATTGAATGAAGCAGTGAAGTATCTCTCGCTGCTGGCGAAAGAATTTCCTGGAGCCGATTGCGAGCTTCTCCTCGATGATCAGATCGTTGCCGGCAGCTTTCTGCTACTTGAAATAGCCAATATGGGGTTCATCGGTCCTAACCTGGAATTAGTGCCCAATGCGGATCCGAGCGATGGTTATTTCGACGTGATTTGGGTAGAAAGTGGCCAGCGAAAGGAATGGAGAAATTATCTCAAGTCGCGCAGAAAGGGCCAAAGCCTGGCCGCGCCGGTCAATGCTCGGCAATGTCAGCGAATAGTGTTTCGTTACGTGGATGTTCCGGTGCACGTCGACGGAAAAGTGTTTCTGACGATGGCGACTCCGATCAGCATTCGACCGCAATCAGGAGCGCTCGAGCTGCTTGATTTTTCCTAGATCTGCTGGGCCAATTTCACCGTTTTCTGCGGAGCAGACCTCGCAACAAAGCCCCAGGGCGCGCCTGGGAAGCGTTGGCGGGCGCCCTGGGATCATCATCGTGGTGTTCGTCTGTGTTCGTGACTTAGGCTTAGGTTGGATCTAACAAACCTAGCTGGCGCTCTTCTCTGCATTTTTTACATCCGCTGTGGAATGCATGAGCGATCTGGCATCGAGCGATTCGAATTAAGAACCTGATTGGATCGCCTCCTGCGGCTGGGCGGAGAACCCGCATCGGCGAGAGATTCCGTCGATCGCAGCCCTAAGTTATGTCTGGAGAATATCACGTTACCAAGTCTCGCCCCGCTAGCCTAGAAGAAGAGACTCGAACCGTAATCGAAGAAGCAAGAATGGTGCTTCCTGGGATTCAGGCAGTTTTTGGTTTTCAGCTCATCGCGGTCTTCAACAACGGTTTTCACAGTTTAACGCCTCCGGAACAGCTTATGCATCTGATTGCGTTAGTCCTAATTATGATCGCCATCGCTTTGATCATGACTCCGGCTTCCTATCACCGAATAGCGGAAAAGGGGACAGTATCGTCCCGATTTGTGAACATTGCTTCGCGTTTGCTGGCCTTAGCGATGTTCCCACTGATGTTGGGAATGATCGCTGATCTATTCCTCGTTGCACGTCTTGTTCTTAATAACGTGACCCTCAGCATTGCAATCGCTGCGGTGTTAGTATTCGTATTCTTCGGGCTCTGGTATCTGTTTCCTTGGTCTGAACGCCGCTTCATCCGAGACGGCTCGAATCCGGTGGGGGAACAATGAGGATTCACCTAACAGCTCTTGGCGCAGATTGGCCGGCCGCAACCGCTGAACCCATGGAACAACACGGAAACAGATCGCTGGCTGCACCAGCAACCCGCCAAGATGTAGAATGACAACGTCCGGACATTCTGGAAGGTCTGAAACGGACCCTTTGACCAAACCGGGCAAAAGTGTCCGGCCGCGAACAGGAAAACTTCCCGCCCGGAAATCAGCTTCTTGGATCGGTAAGATTCTTAAGGTGCTTGGCCCGGGTCTCATCACGGGTGCAGCCGACGACGATCCCAGTGGAATCGCCACCTACTCCAGCGTGGGCGCGCAATACGGTTATGGGATGCTCTGGACGATGCCTTTCGTTTATCCGTTTATGGCGGGAATTCAGGAGATTAGTGCGCGTCTCGGACGTGTCACCGGACGAGGAATTGCCGGCAATATGCGCCAATTCTATCCTCGATGGCTCTTGTACATATTAGTGGGGTTACTGTTATTTGCCAACGTCATCAATCTCGGGGCGGATATCGGCGCGATGGGCGCTGCAGTTAACTTGCTGGTGGGCGGTCCAACCCTTCTCTATTGCTTTTTGCTGGGGACGGTTTCCGTACTTCTTCAGATCTTTATTCCATACCCGAAGTATTCCGTAGTCTTGAAATGGCTTACATTGACCCTGTTCGCTTACGTAGGCACCGTCTTCGTGGTGGAAATTGACTGGGCTCAAGCCATCCGCGGAACATTTGTTCCCAGGATTTCTCTTACTCCGGAATATTTAGGAGCTTTGGTTGCGGTGTTAGGGACGACTATCAGCCCTTACCTGTTTTTTTGGCAATCCGCTGAGGAGGTGGAAGAGATGCAGAGCGCTCCGCGGGAAAAGGCCCTTAAGCAAACGCCGGGTCGAGCAACAGCCGACCTCCACCGGATCAAGATCGACACCTACCTTGGAATGGCTTTCTCCAATTTTATCGCCTATTTTATCATTCTCACCGTCGCAGTTACCCTCAACGCTCACGGCAAGAAAGATATCGCTACTGCGGCTCAAGCAGCCGAAGCCCTTCGCCCGATTGCGGGCGAGTTCGCTTCGTTGCTTTTCAGTCTTGGAATCATCGGCACAGGATTACTTGCGCTGCCGGTTCTCGGCGGTTCGGCCGCCTACGCTGTCGGTGAAGTTTTCCGTTGGCCGGTGGGTCTGGAGCGCAAAGCGAGCGAAGCGAAGGCATTCTATGCCGTGCTCGCTGCTGCGACTCTGATCGGGCTGTTGCTGAATTTTACGAAGATCGATCCGATCCATGCCCTGGTGTGGGCGGCTATGATCAACGGAGTTATAGCCGCGCCAGTAATGTGTTTTATGATGCTCATGGCCAGTAACCGTAAGATAATGGGCAAGTTTACGCTTCCGCCATACCTCCAGATTCTTGGATGGACCGGAACGGTGGTTATGGCTCTCGCGGCTGTCGGAATGCTGCTGCCTGGGCAGAATGGCAAATAGCGCTGGCAACGCTAATACCAATCCATCCGGCTCACTCAGCGCGAATGTGAGATACAATGCAACTCGAAACCCTCGAAGATCTCTACATCCACGAATTAAAAGACTTGTACAGCGCCGAGAAACAACTCATCCGGGCGCTGCCCAAGATGGCAAAAGCGGCCAAGAATGAACAGCTTGTAGCCGGTTTTCAGGAACATCTTGAGCAGACCAAAGAGCATGCCGCTCGGATCGAAAAAATACTCGGCGATCACAAACAGTCCATGCGAGGACCTAAATGTAAGGGCATGGAAGGCATCATTGCCGAGGGCGGCGAAATGATTGAAGAGGAGGGCGATCCGGAGGTAAAGGACGCCGGTTTGATTTCGGCCGCTCAACGGGTTGAGCATTACGAGATCGCAGGTTACGGCACCGCGCGGACCTACGCCGAAATACTTGGTGACAAAGAGGGGGGAAAGCTTCTTCAGATGACACTCGGCGAGGAAGAACAAACCGATCAGAAGCTCACTAAATTAGCGAAATCTTCGATCAACGTTGCGGCTGCACGGTAGAGCGCGCTTCGCGAATATCAAATAGCCGATAACGCCGGGAGCGACAAATGCGGTGGTCGTCCGTGGCGAAAACCCGAAGGAACTTTACGATCTTCTCGGAAAAGGGGTCGTTGGGATCGCAAATACGGCAATTCGGACAAAACGGCAAAGACCGCGAGCTCCTGGCGTATGAACTTCCTACGATGAATCCTACGATTAGCGCCAAGGACCTTTCCAAGGAACCGCCTCGCAGCCCTCGTCAACGAATAGGTGGGTATTCAATTTTGGCCCGTACGATCGACAAAGGCCGTGCTGTTTTGAACGGAACGACCGGAGAATACCATTACAACTGTGGCCTTGATCAAATGCTCTTTGGCTTCAAGGGACTCGATCATGAGGAAGTCAAAAAGCTTCTAGCGACCGGTGCCAGCGATGACGAAGTTCTCGACTGGGTCAATTCGCACGGAAGACCGAAAAGCAGTGCTGAAATTGCAGAATTTTCGAACTCGTTCGAAAAGATTCGTCCCTACGACGATCCAAAGCTAAGGCAATTGTTCGAGGAAACTTATCGTCCGCTCGGCCTGGATCCGAAGACTTCGACCATAGCGGACTATCTGGACACGGACGACCGAGTTTCATTTAAGAAATAGGTTTTTGCGTCGTGCGGCATGCCTCGCTCAATCGTTAGCCGATAAAGCTATTCGCGCGAAAAGTCTGGCTCCCGGACCCGTCTGGACCGCCTTTGATTCCTTCGACCATGCCTTGCAAAGACGTGGCAAATTTCGGAAAACAGAGTCCACCCGAGCGCCTCGCTCTCTCTCGCCGACACCCTGAAGAAATAAATTCGTACTTCGTTAGAAGGATGTGCCATGATTTTAGGGCGCCTCCCTCGATGAATCCTACTGCAGCATCTCATTTTGCCAAACATCTTAGAGCTCATCAGCCAACGATAACGGAAGCCTGGGTTCAGGCGGTGAAAAGCGATCCAGAAATAGCCAATTCGCGAACACTCACGCGGGCCGAATTGGCAGACCATCTTCCCGCCCTGTTTAATGATCTAATCGATTACCTGCAAACTTCGGCCACGGAAGGTTCTCGTCAGCGGGTCAGGCAAGAGGCTCAACGCCATGGCGATCAACGCTGGAAACAGGGTTATCGGCTGATTGAACTGCTGCGAGAACTTGGCACGGTGCACCAATTGTTGCTGCGGCACGGGCTGCGGAGCTTTCTTCAGCTGCATCCGGAATTCAGTTCGGATAGCGACGACGCGAGAGATCTGATCAGGCAATATTTCGAGGATGCGACCACTGGCTCGGTCGAGCAGTACGTCCAGAATTATAACGCTCAGTTGAGCGAAACCAGCCATTCTTTGGCAGAAGCAAACGATCGGCTGCTGAAGACCGACGCGTCGAGGCTGGCACTGATCCGAACTATTTCGCACGATCTGGGTAACTTCCTAAACAGTTTGACCTGGGTGGTGGAGGCTTTCAGCTTTGAGTCAGACGAGGCCGAGCGCACCAAAATGCTTGAGGTGACCAAGCGCAACTTGGCTGACATGAGTTCGCTGGTTCGCGAGTTAACCGATTATTCTGTCCTGCTCGCCGGAGACGTGAAAGCAGAGTTTGAGCAGATTTCCTTATCTGCTTTGTGCGAAGAAATTAGGGAATCCTTGTCTCCCATGGCTATCGCGAATGATCTGGCCTTGGAAGTGGACAACAAAGCTGGGCCGGAGACGGCGCGGACTGACGCTCGAAAACTGAAGCAGATCATCGCCAATCTGGTTTCTAACGCGATAAAATATCGCCGGCGAGATAAGCCGGACGGATTTATCAGGCTTGTTTTTGATTCTGCTGACGAGGAACATTGGCAATTAACAGTTACGGACAGCGGTGTTGGAATTCCGCAAGAAGATTTGCAGAAGGTATTTGAGGAGTTTCAGCGAGGCGCTCCGAGCGAGAACATCCAAGGAGCGGGACTGGGTTTAGCAATTACCAAACGTTTAGTCTTGCTTTTGCAAGGCGAAATCAGCGTGTCATCCGAGGTCGGGCGGGGAACTCAGTTTGTCCTGAGGTTTTTACGAAGGTTTCCGCATCCATCCGCTTCAACTCGCTCTCGTCGGTAAGATCAAGGCGCAGAGGCGTGATCGATGTGCGTCCGGTTTCCACCGCCCAACGGTCTGTGCCTTCTTCAGACTGCTCTACTGGAACAACCGTAAACCAGAAATGCTCGCGGCCCATCGGATCCGTGTCACGTACCATCTTGCCATCGTATCTGCGGACAGATTGCCTGGTCCAAAGAATGCCTTTTGAATCTGCCGGAATATTTATGTTCAGCAGTTGCGGTGATGACTCGTTGATCACGAGCCCGAGAGCTTCTTCCACATGTGGCTGCAATCGTTCAAAATCTGGCTCTTCGTCATCAGCCGGTGTACTCACGGCGATACCGCGCACACCCAATAGAACTGCTTGTTTGGCAGCTGCCAACGTTCCGGAGTGCCAGGTTGCGCTTCCCAGGTTGGTACCCAGATTGACCCCAGATAATACCAGGTCGGCACCGCCCCAAAAATGAAGACCTAATGCAACGCAATCCGCCGGAGTGCCATTGACTCGGTAAGCCTCGAAATCCTTCACCGGAGTCCGTTTGTATCGAAGTGGCCGATTCGAGGTGATTGCCTGCCCCATGGAAGATTGCTCGACGTCAGGTGCCACAATACGCACAACACCAAATCGAGTGGCCACTGTTGCCAGAGCGGCAATGCCGGGACTGTAGATTCCATCATCGTTAGAGACTAGGATACGCATATTTCAGAGTTCGATTCCCGTTCGACCAACGGACCGTAAGAAATAGCAAATAGCAAATAGCAGATAGCAAACACCGCAGGTATCGCCAGTACGCCATGAGAGGTGATCGGTTGTTGGGGAGAAATGAAGCGAGCAGCCCGGCAGCACGGGAACGACAACGCCGATGCGTCGATACGCGATTAGGCCCGGAGCGGGTCCGATCGGCGAACTATCGAGATGCGCAAATTAGAGGCCAAAGTTGGCGCTGGAAAATTCCTCCCTGCTGGGCGCAGCATTCGAGAACTCCGAGCAGCTGCGGCGACGTGTAAGGGATGCGAGCTCTGGAGGAATGCCACTCAGACAGTTTTCGGAGGCGGAAGTGAACGCGCCAAAATGATGCTCATTGGAGAACAGCCCGGAGACCAGGAAGATTTGACGGGGATTCCGTTTTCCGGGCCAGCCGGTCAGCTACTGGATCGTGGACTAGTCGATTCGGGCATTGACCGGGAAGAAGTTTATATCACGAATGCGGTGAAGCATTTCAAATGGTTGCCGCGGGGAAAACGACGACTTCATCAGAAGCCAAACGGCCGTGAAATTGCTGCTTGTCGTCCATGGCTGGTGACGGAGATGGAGGCGATCGAGCCACGCGTGCTGGTTTGTCTTGGCGCAACCGCCGCCCGGGCTGTTCTTGGCAAGATAACCAAGATTTCAGAGCATCGTGGTGAACTCCTCGAGTCCGATTTAGGCTCTCGGATTGTTGTGACGGTTCATCCATCCTCGATTCTGCGAATCGAAGATTCGGATATGCGAAAGGTAGCAATGCGGCACTTTATCGACGATCTGCGGACGGCACGCCGGGCTCTATAAGGTTGAAGGGATGTGGACATGACGGCATTGCATCGAACCTTTTTCACGAGGTTGGCCGTTGCTAATGCTCTCTACGTTTCCTGGCGATCTCAAATAGCGTCTCCGCCCGAGACGTGCGTGACCTCATCGGGTTTCATGAATCGGTGCTGATTCGTTAACGGATCATAAACGATTACCGTAAGGCAATGGAGCTTATTCTGTTCGCTCTCCCCGCAGTAAAATTCGACCAGGGCTATCCACACGTTCTTGCCACTAATGCGTTTTTCAAAAAATGGAGTTTCGGCGTCGATGAAAAGGTATGGCGGCCTATTGAGGTACTCATAGAGAGCGCTACTGATATATGCTCGNGCCGATTGTTCGTCCTGAACGAGCGAGGGCTTGCTCTGCTCATTGTCCGCCTCCGCGAACGCGCACAAGCCAAAAAACAGTAGACCTACCACAATCTTCCCTCGACTTACGCCGCGTATTTGGCGTTTCGATCTAGTTTGCGGACGGGATCTCATGGGCGTGCTGGAACCAGCGCGGCAAACTCTGATCCGGTGCGTTGACACGGCGAATCATTTCCCCCTTTCACTAATTAATCGAACCGTCCAGCATTGATGGTCGTACAGAACCTGGCTGACCAGGCATGTGCCAATGGCCTGCTTCCAAGGTCGCGAAGATCCGATAGCGATTTCCTTTGCGCTTTAGACAAACATCATTCGATTCGGCGATGATAGTAGCCGGGAGGGGTCACCCGCTTCCGGTTACGAGCGATGATTTCGACGATTTCCTCTGCTAGTCGGGAGACTTTTTCAACGGCACCTTCTTCGGCGGCTACGCCATATTCTTCAAGTACAGTTGAAAGCCTTTTGAGTCCCTCGAACGACGAATTATCATACTCTTGAGATCGCGGAGTATTTCGCGATTTTCCGTTTCTCTTACGGGATTTCGATCGCATGAACTTGGGGGAATACGAAAACAGCCGGATCCGAGCAGCCCACGTACCTATCGATTAACCTGTCGATTAAATACTAGATTGTTTGCGAAAGATATGAGGCCTCTCCCTGATTCTCCCGTCAGGCGAGAATAAATCTAGCCGGCGACGCCGGTATTGCTCGTTCCATCTACCGCCTGCTGCTCAGTGAATCATTTGCAATTACAGATAAATTGCCGGAAGAATCCTGGCTCCCTTCCTTATGCAACCCCTCCGAGTGTTCCTGGTCGAAAATCACGAAGACACAGTGAGATACATCAAATTGTACCTAGAGCATTTGGGCCACGAGGTCTTTATGGCACGAGAGATGGAAACCGCCCTCCGCGAGGTTCCGAAATCCAGGTGCGATGTCTTGATAAGCGATATTGGATTGCCGGACGGTGATGGCTGGCTGCTGCTGGAAAAACTCGGCCCTGATCGGCCGGCTTTTGCTATAGCGATTAGTGGCTACGGAACAGGCAATGATCAACGGAAGAGTCTCGCCGTTGGCTATAATTCGCATCTGGTAAAACCTTTCCTACCGAACGCGCTGCTATCACTCCTCGAGCAGGCGGCCGAAGAAAAAGGGAGTGCTCCAGTAGGTTAGGTGCACCTCGCTAACGGATGCCAAGTCAGTCTCATTCTCCGGCGGACACTTCATCGTCGCGATTTTTGGATGGAGGTAACAAGTCCGATCCCGTTTGCGCAGTGCTGCAAGAGCTCGGTTTACCTGCAGTTCGGATTGCCTCCGGTACGGCTGAAGTCCTCAATTCCAATGAACTGTTCTCTTCTCTGATTAATACGTCCGATGTTCCTGATCGCCGGCTCTGGTTCGTAGAAGGTGTCGTGCGATATCTTAGGGAGGCTGATAGGGCAGATTGGGAAGCTGCGTTTTCCAATCAAACTCCGATTCAAATTCATGTGCAACTCAATCCGCCTAACGGCCGGCCAGTGGACTGGGTGATGCGGGCGATCACGTCGGTGACGCGAGCACCAGTCGATCAATCAACTGTTTGCGTTTTCATTCTGCTCACCGGGTCGTATTTTGATCGTCTCCGTCAAACCTGGATGGCCGACGGACAGGAATCGGAGCGGAATCGGATACGGGCAGCGCTTCACCAGGAGGTTGCACAACAGTTGCTCGGCGCCGCGTTCGGATGCAAGATAATGGCTGATAAGATCAGTGATCTGGACGAAAACCTCGGAAAAGAGGCGTCGGATTTGGCTGAACTTGTAAGTCAAGCTACTCAAGAACTGCACAAGCTGGTAAATCCGCCGGATGAAATAGCAGATAGCAGACACGGATAGAGTAACTGGGGCCGATAGCCGGGGTTGCAACAGGGCACAATAAACCAAGAGCACCCAGTGCAGGCCTGGAGGGGATCCGCTTCTTTTCGTGGGTCTACCAGACGGCTAGTCGTCGCGTTGCCCCGGCCGTGCTATTTGGTATTTGTTATGCACGCAGCGCGTTAGGTTTTTCCGGATAATCGGATCATCCGGCACACCGATTGTCAGCCCTTATACTCTTGGGGTAAGAAGACCAGTTGCGGACGAAAAGGCGGAGAATACCTGAATGACCCGTAAGGGGGAGAATCAGTAGACCCGACCAGCGCGAAAAGGTTTGAGTTATGAATAAACTCAAAATCAAGGGTTCTTGGAATGAGTTAAAGGGTAAGCTTAAGCAGCAATACGGGAACCTTACCGATGACGATCTAGCGTTTTCCGAGGGCAAAGAAGACGAACTATTAGGACGCCTTCAAAAGAAGTTGGGCAAAACGAAGGATGAAATCCGCCAGATGATCGAAAAGCTTTAAGGTCGATGGGGGAACGGATTCCCAATCTTTAACAAATACCACTACCACGACTCACAGAAAATCCGATTGGCGCCCATTGGACAAAGTTCAATGGGTCGCCTTGTGGATCGTTCAGTAGTTGCCGATTACCTTCGTTTTTGATTGCAGGTGACTAGTTAAACGGACTTATCTTCCGCTCTTACTGGATCGGCGACCGAGCCAGCTCGTGAGTGCGGCTAGCCCAGTGGGAAAGATTCTCGTAGAGATCGGCGATCATTATCGCGACGGGTAATATCTCATCCGGGACCTTGGACGTCCGTGGCGTTTCTTAAACATGCAGAGGTATCGTAAATCGGTTTGGTTGGATTGAGGCCGGTCACGCTTCCAGCCAAGAGCCGCGGGCTACCTTAGCTTCAGAGCGCTAAACGGCGCCGTAGCTGGAGCATCGTGCAATCATGCCGCCCATACCCGAACCCCGTTCTTTTGCAGAATGGCGGGNCGCTCGCGAATTTCCGACGGCAATTCGCCTACTTGCGCGATNGAGCAGTCCGATTCGGATTCAAGGCCGATCGCCTCCAGCGCAGCCTTTTTCGCGATGCGTTGTGCCAGCTCCAACTCCGCTCTATCTTTGTTTTGTCCGCCCTGAGTCAGCGAGAGCGTTTCCGGGCTGACTTCGACAAAAACGGAGCGCTCTTTGGTCTTGTCGCTCTCCGAACGCGGAGTCGCCTGAACATAGATTTGAAACACGAAAGGAGCAGCTGCCACTGAACAAGTTTGCTCAGCCCGGTTCAGGGTACAACCGGACGCGCGTATCAGGGCGTGTCGCCAAAGGCGAATGACCGGTTACTGACTAATCGATTGATTGCTCCGGCGCCAACCTCTCAATCGGTGATTTCACGTCTCTCATCGGTCATGGCAACGACCGGTATTTCGACGATAAACGTAGCTCCGTTGCCCAGCCCAGGGCTACTAACCGTAATGCGACCTCCGTGAAGCTCGACGATGTTTTTACAAATCGCCAATCCCAAACCAAGTCCTTCAGAGGTTTCTGCCTGTTCAAAAGGTTCAAAAATCCTCGCTACGACTCCCGGTGCGATTCCTTTCCCCGAATCTCGGACCTCGACCCTGAGCAACTCGCTCCGCAGATTCATCGAACGAATCCTGATCTGGCCCCCAGGCGGAGTAAACTTGATGGCGTTCTTGAGTAAATTCCAAAAGACTTGCTGCAGCCTGTCCACATCCGCGCACAATTGATAGTTGGTTGCTTGCAGGTCGACTGAAATTAGCAGCCGATTGCTGATTAATTCCGAGGTACACGTTTCCAACACCGCCCGCAGCACTTCATGCGCATCCGCAATACCGAAACTCAGGTGAAGCTTGCCCCGACTGATTCTGGTTACGTCGAGCAGATCATCAATCAGTCGAGCTTCCAATTCGGCGTTTTTCACAATCACGCGAAGATGTTCTCGAATCGCTTCTGCTACCGTTGGATCTTCGATCAGAAGCGAACAGGAAAACAAGATGGGGGTGAGGGGCGTTCGTAATTCGTGGCTGAGCATAGCCAAAAAACGATCCTTCGCCCGGCTGGCCATTTCTGCTTTGCGTTGTGCTTCCTGAGCGGTGGCATATAGCAAAGCGTGATCGACTGCAGTGGATACTCTTCTGCCGAAATCCTGAGTTAGCGCGATTTCGGCCATATCGTAAGAACGAGCTGCGTCAGTAAGGATAAACGAAATGGCGCCAAACACATCTCCTCGATTAGCCAATGGAACTATGATTGCCGATTGAGCCGACAGAGCTTTGAGCAGGGGATAATCCTTCTGCTCTCCCTGGAATTGTGCAGTATCCATCGACAGGTTAGCAGGATCGCTAAAAATTCGCGTCTCCCCAGTCCGCATGACTTCTGCCACGAGGTAATTGTCAATCAGCTCGATTGGATAGCGTTCCCTCAAGCGAGACGCGGCATCAAAGTCAACTGTGCTCGACTGGTTGAACGCGGCCATCCGCGAGAAACTCTCTTTTTCCAACCGATCGACGATACAGATATCGGCCAGGAACGGTACTGCGATCCGGACCGCTTCCTGATAGATCTGTTCCTCGTTGAGAGAGGTCGCCAATGCCTGGCTCGCCCTAGCCAGAAATAACGCTCGTTTTTCCGAAATCTCTGCCGCTTCTCGCGCAGCCTGCTCGCGAGCCAAGCGGGCGTATTGGCCCTCTGCCTGCTTTCGCGCAGTCATGTCACGAGTGATCTTAAGGAAGCCTTCGGCCGTGCCGCTTTCGTTTCGAAGCGCGGTAATAGTCACAGCGGCCCAGAAACGAGAGCCGTCCTTGCGCACCCGCCAGCCCTCATCTTCAAACCTGCCTTCTTCTCCGGCTAACTTGAGTTCGTGCTCCGGCCAGTGTTGCGCGACTGATTCGGGTGGGTAGAAAACCGAGAAGTGTCTACCGATTATCTCGTGCGCCCCATATCCTTTGATCTGCTCTGCACCTTGGTTCCAGCTCGCTATATAGCCTTGGGCATTGAGCAGAAAAATCGCGTAATCGCGGACACCGGCAACCAGTTGATGAAACTGAGATTCGCTGAACCGCAAAACGCGTCTGAGCGACTCCTCGGAACTCGAGTTATTCATGCGGCTCCGCGAGCAATCATCTTTACCTATTTCTATTTCCCGCATTGAGCCCGGAGGCGTAGTACCAAGCTTATTCTATTCGAGTTAAGGAAAAAATGTATCGGATCTTCATCGGCCCTTTTTACTGGTCGGGAGGAAACATCTCCATTTCAAACCTCTGTTTATCGGATACGAGACTCTAGTGAAATATTAGCCGGTGCCAAAGCCTAAGTTCCCGTTTCGTCGCGTCGATCTATCAGGTTGGTACCTGATTCCGGTGTCGGGATAAATACTTTAGCGCGCAAAAAAAATTGTTTGATTCTTGTTTTTGACAAACTGGAGAATCAGGCATCCGCCTAACTAGCGAACTCCAGTCAGTTAAGCCAGGACAGAGGTTTAATCCTTATGGGGTAAAATGCTTTCCAAGGCTTCTTTTATCGAGCCCTTCAGCATGCTCGGTGCATTCGGGTCTGATAAGACCGACGACATGAAGTTCCTTGCTTGTGCCAAAGTGATGTGTGGTGGCAAAGTCGGAACCTCCGGATCAACTTGGACATCCAAGACCACCGGCCGCGTTGCTGCCAGCGCTTCATCCCACGCCTTACCAACATCTTCGGATCTCTCCACCCGGATTCCAATCAAGCCAACGAGATCAGCATAACGCGCGAACGAAAATTCCGGAACGTGTTGCGAAACATTAAATTTCGGGTCTCCGCTTAGCGCGCGTTGTTCCCAGGTCACTTGGTTTAAATCTTGGTTGGCGAGGACCATCACTATCAGCCGCGGATCACTCCATTCCCTCCAATAGTGCGCGATGGTGACTAACTCATTGACGCCATTCATCAACATGGCGCCATCACCAACCAGCGCGATGGCCACTCGATCCGGGAAAGCGAATTTTGCCGCCACGGCATACGGGACCCCGGGTCCCATCGTGGCAAGGGTACCAGATAAAGATGCCATCATGCCGCGCCGGATTTTTAGATCGCGCGCAAACCAATTTGCTGCAGATCCTGAATCGGAGGTGATGATACAATTATCGGGCAGGCGCGAAGACAATTCCCAAAAGACATACTGTGGGTTAATTGGATCGGCGCTGTTCATCGCCCGTCCCTCCAGTACTTTCCACCATTCCTGGATTTCCTTTTCTAGTTTTTTCCTCCAGGAACGTTCAGGTTTCTTCTCTAGTAAAGGTATGAGTGCCTGCAGCGTTTCTGCGCTATCACCAACCAGATTGAGTTCCATTGGGTAACGAATGCTTAGCATGCGGGCGTCGATATCAATCTGCACGCCTCGGGCCTTTCCTTCCTTCGGCAAGAACTCGGAATAGGGAAAGCTTGATCCTACCATCAATAGCGTGTCGCATTCGCTCATCATCTCCCAACTTGGTTTGCTGCCTAGCAGTCCGATTGGTCCGCAACAATAAGGGAGATCATCCGAAATTACGGCTTTACCTAATAGCGCCTTGGACACGCCCGCACCGAGAATTTCGGCCACCTCCATCACTTCGTCGGTGGCCTGTAACGCACCTGCTCCAACCAGCATTGCCACTTTCTTTCCGCTATTCAATAGCTCGGCGGCTCGTCGGAGGTCACCCTCCTTTGGCACGACTCGGGGTGAGTTGTAACCGACTCCGGAATGAATGGTGCCATGCGCCCTGGGTGGATCCGGTACCGCCGGTGCTTCCTGCAGATCGTTGGGGAAGATGATGCACGTGACGGTCCGTTCCGCTCTGGCAATACGAATAGCTCGGTCGACCAGGTGCCGTACTTGCGCTGGGGAAGAGGCCATGTGCACATATTCATGGGCCACGTCTTTGAACAAAGAGAGAAGGTCAACTTCCTGTTGATAATCCCCTCCGAGAGCAGCACGGGCTTGCTGTCCGACGATCGCCACAACCGGTTGATGATCCAGTTTCGCGTCGTAGAGGCCGTTCAAAAGATGAATGGCGCCGGGACCTGATGTCGCTAAGCAGATTCCAACTTCTCCGGCAAATTTTGCGTGAGCACACGCCATGAAGGCCGCCATCTCCTCGTGCCGGACTTGAATGTACTCGATTTTGTCGCCAGCCCGGTCAATCGCACCAATAATTCCGTTAATGCCATCTCCCGGATAACCGTAGATGCGCCTTAATCCCCATTCTGTGATTCTTCTAATAAGAAAATCGCTCACTGTTTCAGCCATACGAAATTGATCTAGTTGTTGACTATCTATCCAGTGGCCGCTGGCCCCTTCGCTTTGCGACATAGGTCCGAACGGCTTCAAACACCAGTTCATCCGGCGTTACGTGGGTAGCGCTTCCAGCCTGAAGCGTTGGGGCCATCTCCTCGACGATCTGTTTGACAAGTTCCTCTTTNGAAATGTTGCGACAGCACGCCTCCTCTTCGAGCCATCTAGCGTCTCCTTCTTCAAACTGAAGCTTCCCTCGATCGTCCGAATTCGCTCCCGAATTAACGTTCACACCCACAGCCGCTGTTCGATGCTGCGGTTACCGGTGGATGTAGGCGGATGGCAACGTGATATCGCCGAGGACGCCGACAACGAACCCCGTTTGGGTCGGCTTGATCAGCAGATCAAAGGCGTTTTCATCAATTCCCGATTACCAATCACACCTCGCGTCCATCGCTCGCTGCTGCCCATCGCCGCCACTGGGGGTTCAGTTGCGGGGTTCGACGCTACCGGCGTTCTCGGCGTTGTCGGCGCTACCTAGCTGCTTCCAGGTTCGGATTTGTAATCACATAGGTCCGTTTATTTCTGCAATTGCGAACGCATTTGCCAGAGAACTCAACCGAAAGGACTTCTTCAATGTCACAACAATTGGCGGGAAAACGAGTCGCTATCGTCGTCACCGATGGTTTCGCACAGGATGAGTTAGCACAGCCGAAGCAAGCTCTGGAAGAAGCCGGAGCTGTCGCGGAAATTGTCTCACCTAATCGGGAAAAGGTGAAAGGATGGAAATACACCGATTGGGGAACGGAATTCAAGGTCGACAAGCAAGTGGCAAAAGCCGATCCAAATAGTTATGACGCGTTAATGCTGCCCGGTGGAGAAATGAATCCGGACCATCTGCGGATAGACAAAACGACGATCCAGTTCATTCAGTCTTTTGTGCGCTCAGGTAAGCCGATTGCTGCGATCTGCCATGGGCCGCTCACTCTCATTGAGGCTAACGCCGTTAAAGGACGCCGATTGACCTCCTATCCCTCCCTCCAGACCGATCTCCGAAATGCCGGCGCGGAGTGGGTCGACCAAGAAGTGGTCACAGACCGCGGGTTAGTGACAAGTCGTAAACCGGGCGATATTCCAGCTTTCAATCGCAAGATGATTGAAGAGTTCGCTGAGGGTAAGCACGAGTCGCATCCGGAGTCAGGCATTAGCAGGTAGCCGGGAGAATCACGTCCTGTTCGCCAGTAACCTCCCAGGTGGAGAAATTTCGGAACCCTTGCGGTTAGAAGCTGCGGCTAGTTAGTCACGAAGCGTGCTACAGCTCGTAGAAAAAAATCGGCAAGTCTTTTCCTAGGGTGCGTGCCGTCACCGGCAGCGCAACATTAAAAACCGGTACTCCATGTGAGGTCTTTCCCTGCGCTTTTCCGTTGTGAGCATGACCATGAAAAACGACGGAGACTTCGAACTCATCAATGGCTTGCTCTAGTCGACTCGAACCGAGAAACGGATAAATCTCAGGAGATTCTCCTTCCACCGTTTCTCGAGTAGGGGAGTAATGCAAGAGTACGACCCGTTTCGCGGATCCGACTCGAGCGAGGGCCTTTTCGAGGCACAGCGCGTGCTCGATTGTTTCTTGGACGAAATCCTTAATGATTGGTTCTCCCCAAGCATTCAACATATGAGGAGCAAAGCCTCCGCCAAAACCACAAACGCCGGCAAATCCGACGCCAAAAAATTCGACCGATTCTCCATCCAAAAGGGTCAGGCCGGTCTCTTTGAGAATCGACTTTACTTCCGACACTTTACCGGATTCAAAATCATGGTTCCCGATCACCCCGATTGCAGGTATGTGGACATAACTCTCTAGGTCCTCTGCCAGGACGGAAGCTTCCTCCGGTAAACCGTAGTCTGTGAAATCTCCGCAAATCGCCAGAATATCGGCTTTTTGTGAGGCCTCGGTGAAGAGTTCTTTCAATCTGCCCTTACAGTTCTTGGTATAGTGAATATCGCCGACGGCCGCGATTCGTATCCGTTTATTTCCGCTCATACGACTCTTTCGGTAGGAGCAAATTTATTGGTTCTTTTAAGCGCACTGTTGTGACTTGGTGCGCTCTTAAGGAGATGAAGAACGCAAGCCAACGGCTGGGTTTTTATCAAAACGTGATGGACTTGATGGCCAGAAATGGGATCGATTTTCTCGTTGGCGGCGGGTACGCTTTTGGCCACTACACCGGTCTGCAAAGAGACACGAAAGATTTCGATTTGATGATTAGACCTTCCGATGTCGCTGCAGTTCTCCGAATCTGCCAGGCGGCTGGATATGAAGCTGGGTACGCTTTTTCGCACTGGCTTGCGAAAGTCCGCAGTCCGAAAGGCGTTGTCGATATTATCTTTGGCTCCAGCAATGGATTGTGTGAGGTCGATGAAGAGTGGTTCGAAACCTCGCCGCGGGCGGAAATATTGGAGACTGTCGTCCGCCTGGTTCCGCCAGAGGAGATGATCTGGCAAAAAGCCTATGTGATGGAACGCGAAAGGTTTGATGGCGCAGATGTGGCTCATCTTTTGTTCAGCTGTTGCAAGCAGTTATGTTGGAAAAAAAATGCTAATCCGATTTGGTGCTGACTGGCGTGTTCTCTTGTCCCATTTGGTTCTTTTTGGATTCATCTATCCCGAAAATCGAGGCGTGATTCCAAGAGACGTGCTGAGCGATCTCCTCTCCCGATTTATCAAGGAAGAGCAAGATAGACCAGGCGCTGAACCGATATGTAATGGGACACTCTTATCTCGCGTCCAGTATCGGTACGACGTGACGGTGAGAGGACTCCAGGACGCGCGGCTAATGGAGAGATGCCGAATCTCCGCGGAAGAATTGAATATCTGGGATAATGCTTCTCCCGAGGTGGCGTAAAGGCTCGTCATATGATCTGATCGCGGACCACGAGAGTGATGGATTTATCTCGCCGCCCGGCAATGCAAGTACATCCGGACGGGTCGCTCTCTGCGAATGGGATCGACGCGTAGTTCGACATTTTGGAAGACCTTCCCAGTGCAGGGAGCGGCCGGGGAGTGCGGAGTCGTAAATTTAGTCGAGCCGATTCAATTCGTAGCCAACCGGCCCAAGCGCCGCCTGCAGCCGAAGTTACCTTGGCTAGCGAAACACAACTATGCCAGCAAGATCAAAAAAACAGCAGATGGCCGCCGGCGCCGCATTGGCTGCGAAACGCGGAAGACGTTCGAAGTCCAGCCTTAAGGGTGCTTCGAAGCAGATGGAAAAATCGATGTCGGAGAAACAGCTTAAGGATTTCGCTAAAACGAAGCGCAAAAAGCTGCCGCCGAAAAAACGGTGAAGGAACATTAGGATATTTTCTCGAGAAAGTCATTCCTATCCTCCGTCGCCTATCACGTGAATCCCGATTTGACGGACGATGCCTCAAATTTTTTCTCCAGGAGCGAACACGTGGTTTAGGACAATTCTGATTGCTGTTCCGTTGGTGCTCGGCGGAGCCGTTCTGGCCATCTACCGTTTGAACTATTCGTCCTATGCGACCCAGGTAGGTGTACCCGTCGACCAGCCGGTTGCATTCAGCCATCAACACCACGTTGCCGGTATGGGCCTGGATTGTCGATATTGTCACACATCGGTCGAGAAATCGACATTCGCCGGTATGCCCTCGACTCAGACATGCATGACGTGTCACTCCCAAATCTGGACCGAGGCGCCGGTATTAGAAGTCGTTCGGCAGAGTCTAGCTATCAGTATGCCAATCCATTGGACGCGGGTTCATCAACTAGCCGACTATGTCTATTTCGATCATAGCATTCACGTTCGAAAAGGGATCGGTTGCGTCAGCTGTCACGGTTCGGTCGATCAGATGCCGATTACCTGGAAACAGCAAACTTTGCAAATGGGATGGTGCGTGGAATGCCATCGCCGCCCCGAAGACGCGCTCCGGCCGGTCGCCGAGGTCTTCAACCTGAATTGGAAGCCGGCTGGCAACGAGCAAGCTCAGGGGATGAGACTCCCCGAACACCCGCATCTTCGATCCACGCAGGAGCTCACTGATTGCACTACTTGCCACCGCTAAGAGTCATGCAACAGCCAGGGAAGCAAGATCGGAATTCTCGGGTCGCAGCGATTAGGAAGATTGGGACATCGATTCGTTGCGATTCGCCGTTACGATGGAGTAGCCGCCAGCAGTTGGCTGATGATCCAGAATTCCGAGAATGGCTGGATCGGGAATTTGCCGCCGGCGCCTCGGAATTTTCTGATCCGTTGGCAAGGCGTCAGTTCATTCGGCTAATGGGGGCGAGCCTAGCTCTAATGGGCTTGGGTGCTTGCATCCGACCACCTCAGCAGAAGATTGTCCCATACCTTGAACAGCCGGAAATGCTGGTATCCGGCCGGCCGTTGTTCTTTGCGACCGCGATGCCATTCAATGGATCGGCAACCGGCATACTGGTTGAAAGCAATGAGGGCCGACCAACGAAGATCGAGGGTAATCCGTCACACCCACTGAGTGGAGGCGCAACCAGCATTTTCGAGCAAGCCTCCGTGCTGACGCTGTATGATCCAGACCGATCGAAAACGCTGACGCATGAAAACCAGATCGAAACGTGGGAGAACTTTGTTTCAGCTTGGCTGAAAGAGCAGGATCAGCAATTGAGCGAAGGTGGCCGGTCGCTTCGTTTCCTGGTTGACTCGGTCACCTCACCGACGGCGTTGTGGCAAATCAGTCAGCTGCAAAAACGATTCCCGGAGGCGAAATGGCATCAATGGGAACCGATTTCCCGAACCACAATCTTTGAAGGACATCAGTCTCTCCTGGGGGAGTCGGCTGAGCCGGAATTTCGATTGCCGGAGGCAGACGTGATCGTGGCTTTTGACAGCGATTTTCTTTTTGAGTCGCCATTCCGATTAGTGGACGCTCGAGCGTTTGCTGAAAGACGCAACTACGAGCGTTCTGATTTTTCGAATCCGAATCAATTGTTCGTTGCCGAGCCCAGTCCAACCATTACCGGCTCAATGGCGGACCAGCGGCTTGGAATCTCCGCTCACGATATCGCTAAGGCGGTAGATTTGCTAGCCAACCGTCTTGGCGTTGGGGGCGCGAATGGAATCACGCAAGATATCGCGCTCAAAAATTGGATCGACCGGTGCGCAACTAAACTTCAGGCAAGTCGCGGACACTCATTAGTTATCGGTGGATTACGCCAACCACCGATCGTTCATCAATGGGTTTTTGCGATAAACCTTGCGCTCGGCAATGTCGGTAAAACCGTGATCTATCGCAAGACCGTGCCATCAGGTTTATCCAGGCCATTTGCAACCATTGCAGAGCTGGTTAACGACCTGGACGCGGGCCGGGCCCAAGCATTGATCCTCCTGGGCGGAAATCCGGTCTTCGACGCACCAGCTAATTTGGGGTTTCGAGAGAAGCTAGCGCGTGCCCGCTTTTCTCTCCATCTTTCTCTTTATCAAGATGAAACCTCCAACGCCTGTCACTGGCATATTCCACAACCCCATTTTCTAGAGAACTGGAGCGATGCGACCGCAAGCGATGGTACCACCACCATCGTTCAGCCCTTGATTGCACCTCTCTATGACTGCTATTCACGGCATCAACTGTTGGCTCTATTTCTCGGCCAGGTCCCGGCTTCGGATTATGAGCTGGTCCGTCAATACTGGCGATCAAATGGCGGATGGAGCGATTTCGAACATCAATGGCGCCAAGTTCTTAACGACGGATTATTAGCAAATAAGGCAGACGCAGTCCTCAATTACCCAAAATCGGCTACGCCGGCAGAACCGGTATTTGCAGACTCCACTCAACCAGGGAAGATCGAACTATCCTTTCATCCGGACCCAAATCTTTGGGATGGGCGATTCGCTAACAACGGATGGTTGCAGGAACTACCCAAGCCTTTTACTCGGATTACCTGGGACAATCCGGCGTTGGTTAGCCCCGCCCTGGCAAATGAACTCCAACTCGTCGATGGCGAGATTGTAGAAATCCGAAATGGCGCGGCAAAACTAGAAATTCCGATCTGGATTCTTCCCGGCCAAGCAAAGCGCACGATTTCGCTGCACTTGGGTGGTGGGCGCACCAATGCAGGGGATACTGGTAACGGAGTAGGAATCAATACCTACCAGCTACGCAAGAATGATGCGCTTTGGTTTGTTCCCGATGTCGAAGTGCGTAAGACCGGCAGGCGCACCCAGTTAGCTAGTACCCAATTGCACCATTCGATGCAGGGAAGAGATCTCGTCCAAACCCGAGCGCTTGATGAATTTGTTAAACAGCAGATTCCGAACGCGGAAAAGGCCGAGAAGCCGGAAGACAACGAGACGCTATACAATTTCCGAGTAATGCTGACGGCTGAGCATCAGTGGGGGATGGTGATCAATCTGAACACCTGCATCGGCTGCAACGCCTGCGTGATTGCTTGTCAGGCCGAAAACAACATCCCGGTGGTAGGGAAGGATCAGGTTTGGCGTGGGCGTGAGATGCATTGGATCCGAGTCGATCGCTACTATCAAGGCGAACCAGAGTCACCCAAGCTGTATCACCAGCCGGTACCTTGCATGCATTGCGAGACCGCTCCATGCGAGTTGGTTTGTCCAGTTGAAGCCACCGTTCATAGCGCTGAGGGTTTGAATCAACAGATCTATAATCGCTGCATCGGCACTCGCTATTGTTCTAACAACTGCCCGTACAAAGTGCGCCGATTCAATTTCTTGCAGTTTGCGGATACTAAGACGCCTAGCCGACAGCTCGGCTGGAACCCAGAGGTGACGGTCAGGTCGCGCGGGGTAATGGAGAAATGCACCTATTGCGTGCAACGCATCCGAGCCATCGAAATTGATGCCGAGAAAGAGCATCGTCCAATAAAAGATGGCGAAATCGTTCCGGCGTGCGCTCAAGTTTGTCCAGCCCAAGCAATTACCTTTGGTGACATTAACGATGCAAATAGCCACGTCGCGCGGCTGAAGGCCAATTCGTTGAACTATGGATTGCTGGATGAGCTTAATACCCGACCACGTACCACTTATTTTGCGAAAGTGATCGGTGCGAGCTCGCCGGCGGAAACTTCGGGGAAATAAGCGCGGTATGAGTAGCCCTCTTGAATTCCAAACCCATGGAACCAGAATTGGCTCAGTCTCAATCTCCGTCAGGATACCCCGAAGAATTGCTTGGACCGGGTGAGACATTCGAATCGGTCAGTGCAAAGATCAGTGGCATTGTTCTGGAAAGAAAACATCCGCCATTCTGGTGGATCAGTTTTGGAATCGCTTTTCTGCTCTTGGTCGGCCTGTTCTATAGCGTAACCATTCTCTTTGCTTATGGCGTCGGGATTTTGGGGATTAACATTCCGGTCGCCTGGGGTTTTGCGATCGTCAATTTCGTGTGGTGGATTGGGATTGGTCATGCTGGAACGTTGATTTCGGCGATCCTGTTACTGCTCCTTCAGAAATGGCGCAACTCCATCAACCGGTTAGCTGAAGCGATGACCCTGTTCGCGGTGGGATGCGCCGGACTCTTTCCATTGTTGCACCTCGGCCGACCGTGGGCGTTTTATTGGATCTTACCCTATCCCAATACCATGGGGCTTTGGCCTCAGTTCCGTAGCGCGCTGGTTTGGGATCTGTTCGCGGTGGGTACTTATTTTACCGTTTCGCTCATTTTCTGGTTTACCGGGTTAGTACCGGATTTGGCGACCATGCGCGACCGGGCCAAAAGTCGGTTCTCGCGTGTCGCCTTCGGAATTCTTTCCTTTGGCTGGCGCGGGTCAGCCGTCCACTGGAACAATTATCAGAACGTTTACCTCGTTCTGGCAGGTCTTTCGACTCCACTCGTCCTGTCTGTTCACAGCGTGGTGAGTATGGATTTCGCCTCCGCCATCCTGCCGGGTTGGCATACCACGATTTTTCCGCCGTTCTTTGTGGCCGGCGCCGTCTATTCCGGTTTCGCCATGGTGCTGAATATTCTCATCCCGCTCCGCTATTTTTATCGATTGCACCCATTAGTTACGTCTCGTCATCTGAACAACATGGCGAACGTCATGTTGGCCACGGGGCTAATGGTAAGTTACGGATATATCCTCGAAACGTTCTTCGCCTGGTACAGCGGCGATATTTTCGAGCAATACCAAATCATTAACCGCACGGTCGGACCGTACGGTTCGATTTACTGGGCGTTGATCCTATTTAATGTGCTCATCCCCCAGTTGCTCTGGTCGCGACGCATCCGCACAAACTCGGTATCGCTGTTCCTGGTCGCCTTAAGCGTGAATCTCGGAATGTGGTTGGAACGCTTTGTCATCGTGATTGTCAGCTTACACCGCGACTTTCTACCCTCCAGTTGGGGAATCTTTGCTCCGACCAAGTGGGACTGGATCATCTTGCTGGGATCGTTGGGCCTTTTCTTCTCTCTGATATTTCTATTTGTCCGGGTCTTGCCAATGATCTCGATCTTTGAGGTGCGAGAGATGATCGCATCGCGCAAGGGGGAAGCCGCATGAGCGCCGCGAGCGTCCGTCTTTACGGGATAACCGGACAATTCGATTCGGAGGAAAATCTGGTTGCGGCCGCGCGCCGAATGATTGCCGAAGGCTTCCGCCAAATCGACGCATTCAGTCCATATCCGATCGAAGGCCTGGCCAGCATCATCCGGCGAGAACGATCGCTGGCGCCGCTCCTTATGTTGATGGGAGGGCTCACCGGAGCTGTAGCTGGCTATGGGATGCAGCTCTATGCAATGGGCTACTACTACCCATTGAATGTTGGCGGCCGTCCGCTGAACAGTTGGCCGCTGTTCGTTCCGATTGCCTTCGAACTTACCGTCCTCTTTTCAGCTTTTGCCGGTGTCATCGGAATGCTTGTTCTGAATCGGTTGCCTCGCATCTATCATCCACTCTTTAGCGTCCCGGGTTTTGACCGAGTCAGTTCAGATCAATTCTTTCTTTGTATCGAAGCGACTGATCCGAGCTTTGATGAGCGCCGTGTACGAGAGCTTCTGCAGAGTCTCCATTCGACAGCCATCACGGAGGTTCGCCAGAGATGAAACTGGGGCGATTGGCCTGTCTATCGGCTATTCTCTTGGGTGCCGGGTGCCGCCAGGAAATGCGGAATGATTCCAGGCTCAAACCGCTGCAAGAGGACCTCTTTTTTCCCGATGGCAACTCATCACGCCCATTGCTGCCCAATACCGTCGCGCGTGGATTTGCCAATAATGACGACTTTTTCTTCAACGGAGAGGTAAACAGAAAGCTGGTACGAGGTTTCCCTGCTGCAGTCACCCGCGAGCAGATCGATCGCGGGAGAGACTGGTTTAATATTTATTGCGCTGTTTGCCACGGTCCCACTGGAGCGGGGGACGGTATGATTGTGCAACGCGGCTTTCCGCCACCACCTTCTCTTCACGAACCACGCCTCCGGGATGCGCCCGAGGGTCATTTCTTTTATGTTATAAGCCACGGCTACGGAGCGATGTATCCATATGGCGACCGGATCGTTCCGGAAGATCGTTGGGCGATCATCGCGTACATCCGTGCGCTTCAGCTTTCGCGAAACTCAACGATTAAGGATGTGCCACCGGATCGCTATTCGGAACTGAATCAATCCGGCCAGTGATATGCTAGTCTCTACCAACCGGTTAGCCACTGTACAGCGGCTTGGGTTGATTTTGTTTGCGGCCGGCTTTGTGGTCACTGCAATAGGTCTATTCTTTGCTCCGGCCCGGATCTTTCCTTCCTATCTGATGGGCTTTTTATTTTGGATGGGGCTCACCCTCGGGTGCTTTCCGGTTCTGATGATCTACCATTTGGTCGGCGGAACCTGGGGGGTGCCGCTCCGCAAGTTCCTGGAAGCCGGCATCAGCACGTTGCCTTTGATGGCGGCGCTTTTGGTCCCGCTGATATTTGGATTAAGTCATCTCTACCAGTGGGCTCGACCCGCGTCCATGACGGCGGATCCGATTCTCCAGTGCAAGGAAATTTATCTCAATTTTCCGGGGTTCTTACTGAGGATGATTATTTTTTTCGCCGTCTGGGGAGTTCTGGCGGTGCTCTTGTTACGCTGGTCCCGCCCTGAAAGCAATAGGAATGATCCGGCCTCGGTTATCGCACTGCGCAAGATAAGTGGTCCCGGCCTGGCCTTCTTCGGATTGGCTACTTCATTTGCTTACGTGGATTGGGTGATGGCGCTAGAGCCGGACTGGTACTCAAGCATCTTCCCCGTGATCATCCTCATGGGGCAGATCCTCGCCGCACTGGCGTTCGCCATTATTATGTCGAGCGCAACCGGTTCAAACCAACCAGTGACGCTGAAACAGTCTAATCAGCTGGGAGATCTGTTGCTCGCATTCGTTATGCTCTGGGCTTACATGAGCTTCGCACAAATCATCATAATTTACGCCGGAAACCTTCCGCATGAAATTCTCTGGTATCTGCACCGGATGCGCGGCGGGTGGTTGATTGTTAGTTGGATGCTAGCCCTCTTTGCATTCGCGGTCCCTTTTTTCCTTTTGTTGTTTCGTCAGGTAAAGCGATCGCCGGCCTGGCTTTCTCGTTTGGCTGCCGGTTTGTTAGTCGTCCAGGCGATCTGTGTATTTTGGTATGTAGCGCCCAGCTTTCGTCCTACCATTTTCGTCGATTGGATCGACCCCTTTTCCTTTCTCGGAGTGGGAGGAGCCTGGATCGCCGTAGTCACCTATCGATTAATGCACCGATCCCAACGTCCAGCGTCAAAGGAAGGACCGGGATAGCCTAGTTGCGATGCCAAAGAATATCTCTGCTGACCGGATAGAAAGGGGCTATGAGACAAAGGACGTGCCATTTCGGCCATTTGTGTGGTTTGTCTTGGCTTTCAGCTGCACCCTGATCGGTGTCTTACTTGGAGTAATTCTATTTACGAAGGCATTGACCAAACCGGGAAGCGTCTTCGGGCGAGTCCAGCACGCGCCGGACAAAAGCTTGGCCGCCTTCCCGCATCCCCGTCTCCAGAGTGATCCTCCAGCCGATATTCACAAA
>JGI12053J15887_10000101_pt1 | contig 26526 bp, 28 predicted proteins | sample MedBloCAOM1_O3_FD_15887 | JGI IMG/M metagenome (IMG submission 15887)
TCATGACCATCGAATTCCTGCAAAGCGCCAACAAGCCGATGCCGCTGCCCGACAATGTGCGGCAGCAGGCCGCAGCGTAGCAATCGCGGCGATCGAGAAGCGGAATTCGGTCGCGCCCGGAAGCGGGGCGTCGCGCCCCTGACCCATCGCGGTCCCGAAGGGCATTGGCGGCGCTGCCGCGAAGGCGGCGTACGCGTCGACGGCGCGGCGGCGCGGGAAAACCGCACTAGAATCCTAAAGTTGCTAGTCTCCTTATGATTCTGAAGTTCGCATCAGAGGGTGCCGCGAGGGTTTGCGAACGTCGGAATCGGGACACTAGCCAAGGCGGCACCCTTCCTGCACACTGGCGACCAAACAAAATGCGCTCGTCCGCCGAAGAAGCACGATTCGGCGCAAACCGGGCTACTGGGGGGAACTGGTGTTTAGTTTCGATTTGGTGATCAACGCCTTGATCGCGGGTATTCTGCTCGGCGGCTTCTACGCCGCCGTGACCATCGGCGTTTCCATTTCGTTCGGGATCCTCGACATCGTCAATATCGCGCATCCCGCCTTCATCATCCTCGGCTCGTACATCGCTTATATCGTCAATACTCGGCTCGGCATCGATCCGATCGTGGTCAGCGTCGTCATGCTGCCGGTGTTCTATCTGCTCGGTGCCGGCATCTACCAAGTCTATTACGAATCGTTCGAGAAGCACGGGCAGGACGCCTTGCGCGGCCTCTCGTTCTTCTTCGGGCTGCTGTTCGTCACCGAGGTGATGCTCATCCTCGTGTTCGGCGTCGACTACCGCTACGTCGAAGCGCCCTATATCGGACCGAGCTGGCGACTCGGCGTGATGGATTTTCCGCTGCGCATGCTGGTGCCGTGCCTGNCGGCCCTCGCCATGTTCGGCGTGCTGCAGATCATCCTGTCCTACACCTTCATCGGGCGCGCGATCTCGGCGGTGGCGCAGGACCAGCTTGCGCTCCGGCTGATGGGCGCCTCCCCGACCCGCATCAAGCGCATCGCCTTCGGCATCTCGATCGCGACCACGGCGGTCGCCGGCGCGTTGCTGATCATCATCCAGCCGGTCGAGCCCTCGGTCGGACGTGAATATATCGGCCGCGTGTTCGCGATCTGCGTGCTCGGCGGCCTTGGCAGCCTGCCCGGCACGGTGATCGCAGCCATGCTGCTCGGCATCATCGAGAGCTTCACCGCCACCTTTTATGGACCGTCCTGGGCGCCGGCGGTGGCGTTCGGCGTGCTCCTCCTCACCCTCGCGTTCCGGCCGGCGGGTCTTCTCGGACGATAGGATTGTCGATCGTGCGGACGCGCGTCTTCCTGCTGATCTCGATCGCAGTCGCGGCTGTCGTGTTCTTCGGCGCACGCATGGTGAACAACGATTACGTGTTCTTCGCCGGCTATACCGTGCTGCAATTCATCGTGCTGGCGACTGCCTGGAATATTCTCGGCGGCTATACTGGCTACGTGAATTTTGGCTCGGCCGCCTTTTTTGCCCTGGGCGCCTATACCACGGTGTTCTTCCACAAGGCGTTCCCGATGCCGATCCCGATCCTGATCGCGATCGGCGGCGTGGTGTCGGGGATCGTCGGGCTCGGCATGGGTTATCTGACGCTGCGGCTGCGCGGCGCCTTCTTTGCCATCGCCACGCTCGCGCTTGCCGTCGTGCTGCAAACCCTCGTGGTCAACTGGGACTATGTCGGGGGCTCGCGCGGCGCCTATATCATCCGGCCGAACGACATCGCGTGGATCGGACCCTATATCCAATACTTGTTCCTGCTGATGCTGGCGCTCGTGGTCATCTCGATCACCATCGCGCGCTGGATCGAGCGTTCGCAGCTCGGCTACGGGTTCGCCACCATCCGCGACGATGAGCTTGCGGCGGAAGCCTCGGGCGTGCCGACGCTGCGGCTCAAACTCGTGGCCACCACGATCTCCGGCGCGCTCATGGGCATGGCCGGTGCACCTTTTCCATATTACATCGGCTATCTGCAGCCCTCGTCGGCGTTCGGACTCGAATATGCCGTCAACTCNATCGCCATGCCGATGATCGGCGGNACCACGAGCTGGGTCGGGCCCCTGATCGGCGCGATCCTGCTAGGGTCTTTGCAGCAGATCGCCACCGTCACCATATCCTCGGCGGTCAACCTGCTCATCGTCGGCCTGCTGCTGGTCGCCTTCGTCATTATCGCGCCGAACGGCATCGTCGGGCTGGTGCAGGGCTGGATGCGCGGGAGAGCGAAATAATGGCCAGCGCATTGCTCGAAGTTGCGGGTCTGAGCAAACGTTTCGGCGGCTTCGTCGCGCTCGACGGCATCGATCTTGCCGTCACCGCCGGCGAGCGCGTCGGCCTGATCGGTCCTAACGGCTCCGGCAAGTCGACCCTCGTCAACTGCATCTGCGGCACGCTCACGAACGAAACCGGGACGGTGCGCTTCAACGGCGAGGTGGTCAACGGTCTGCTCACCCACGAGCGCACGCGCCGCGGCATGGCCCGCAGCTTCCAGCTGCCGCGGCCGTTCACGACCTTGACGGTCGCGGAAAACCTGCGGGTGCCGCTGCTCTACACCGTCAATGCGCGGCCGGGATCCTCGCTGTCGCCGGCCGAGCTCGATGGCCGCTGCGCCGAGCTGTTGCAGCTCGTCGCGCTTGCCGACAAGGCCACGAAGCTTCCGCGCGACCTCACGCAAGTGGAGATGCGCAAGCTCGAGCTCGCGCGCGCCATGGCGGCGGAGCCGAAGCTCCTGATCGCCGACGAGTCCATGGCCGGGCTCTCGCAGTCGGAAGTCGATGACATCGTCAACCTGCTCATCCAGCTCAACGAGCGCGGCATCACCATCGTCCTTATCGAGCACATCATGCGCGCCGTGATGAAGTTCTCGCAGCGGCTGGTCGTGCTGGTCTCCGGCAAGAAGATCGCGGACGGCATGCCGGCCGACGTGATTCGCGACCCCGAGGTCGAGAGGGCTTACCTTGGCCAATAGCCTCACCATCGAGAAGATCGACGCCGCCTATGGCGCAGTGCGCGTGCTCGAGGATGTGTCGCTCAACGTCAATGGGGGCGAGACCGTGGTGCTGCTCGGCACCAACGGCAACGGCAAGTCGACGCTGATGAAATGCGTGATGGGGATCGTGCGCCCGCGCGCCGGCCGCATCGTGGTCGAGATCGACGGCGAGAAGCACGATCTCGTCGGCCGCAGCACCGAGCAGATCGTTGATCTCGGCATCGCACTGGTGCCGGAGGGCCGCCGCCTGTTCCCGCGCCTGACGGTCGAGGAGAATCTCCTGCTCGGCGCATTCCGCAGGAAGGCACGCGCCGCGCTGAAAACGAACCTGAATTTCTGCTTCGAATGCTTCCCGCGGCTGGCCGAGCGCCGCAGCCAGCTCGCCGGCTCCATGAGCGGCGGCGAGCAACAGATGCTCGCGCTCGCGCGCGCGCTGATGCTGGCGCCCCGCATCCTGTTGATCGACGAGCCGTCGGTCGGCCTCGCGCCCGTGCTGGTGAGCCGCACCATCGACAAGATCAAGGAGCTCAAGGACCAGTACAAGCTCACCGTGCTGATGGCGGAGCAGAACTTTCCGCAGGCGCTGCGCATCGCCGACCGCGGCTACGTCATCGTCCACGGCCAGATCGCGTTCGAGGGCCGGTCGGCCGACGAGCTCAACAACAACGAGCTGATCCGGAAGTTTTATCTCGGGCTGTGAGGCGATCTTGTAGTTTGGGTTAGCGTGGCCCGCACGTCTGCGATTCGCGGCGGACCTCGTTCCACGCGTAACCCAACGCGTCCCGCGGTCGATGTCGGGTTACGCGCGGATTGGGAGCTAGCACGACCGGCGAATGCACGGGTCGCGGATAACCCGACCCACGAAGCGGCTACTTCGCCTTCTCGTAAGGATAGATCGGCTTGCCGGACTCGTACTCGGCCGGCGCAACCACGACCTGCGTGGACATGTCCTTGAACTGGGCGACGTCGTTGCCCTTCACGTTCTGGAACTGGACCTGCAGCACGCGTGACTTCTCCCATTCACCCTTGGCGGCGAACTTCACATCGCCGACCACGGTCTTGAAGGTGTTGGCGCGGATGTAATCGCCGAGCTTTGCGTCGTCGAGGCTCTTGGTGCCCTCGACCGCCTGCTGGAGCACCTGCAGCTGAGCGTAACCCCAGGGTGCCATGTAGTAGCCGAGCGGATCGACCCCTTCAGCCGCGGCTTTGGCCTGGTACCGCTTGATGAGATCGGCAACGCCGGCAAATTCCATCTTCGGCACCGGCAGCCAGAAATCGTAATTGGTCCAGCCGTTGAGCAACGGACCAAGCTGGGTCTTGATCGCGGTCGCCTGCAGCCCGACCATGGCGCCGCCGATCGCCTTGGGCTTGAAGCCGATCTCGTTGACCGAGCGCACAATGCCGACGGAGTCGGGCGGGTAGGAGCACACGACGACAAGGTCGGGGTTGCTGGCCTGGATGGCGCGCACGATCGGCGCAAAGTCCGCCGTCGACGGAGGATAGGTCCGGTCGTAGACCACGCGCAGGTTCGCCGCCTTTGCATTCTCGCGCGCACCGTCGGCGGCATTGCGGGAGAACTCCTGGTCTGCCGCCACGATGGCCACCGTCTGCGGCTTCGCGCCCTGCGCCATTGCAATGTCGAAAAAGCCCTTCGTGAACGCCGGCTTGGCGTCCGGACCGGACGGGATCATGGCAAAGTAGTTCGGGTAATTGAACTCGGTGTTGACCGCGAGCCCGAGCAGGCCGATGAACGTCTTCTTCTTCTGCATCACGATCGGCATCGCCGGCGCGATCTGCGCCGTCGCATAGGGCCCGATGACGAGCTCGACCTTGTCGATGTCGAGCAGCTTCGTATAGATCGCCGGCACCTCCGCCGGTGAGCTCTTGTCATCGTAGTACACGAGCTTCACTGGCCGGCCGAGCAACCCGCCTTTGGCATTGACGTCCTCCTCCCAGATCTTTTGCGCCAGGAGCGCGGACTTGCCGTTGGGCGCGAGCCCGCCGGTGAGCGCCATGCTAAAGCCGATCTTGATCGGCTCGCCGGTCTGCGCCGACGCCGACGCGGCAAGGAGCGTACCAGCCACCACCGCCAGGATGGCACCGGCAACTGGTCCACGACCTGTTTTATCGGGCATGTTTCTTCCTCCCATTGGTATTGGTTTCGCCGTGATCTTATCGGCAACCGGCGCCCACCTGCTAGTGGGCCGCCGCCCCGAATCAGCGACTGGGATCGCCGCCTTCGACGATGATGGTCTCGACCTCGCCGGCACCTTTGCGGCGAAAGGCGGCGGCACGGTCGTATTCCGGCGAGGTGAAGCAGGCGACGCCCTGCTCGAAGGTCGGAAACTCGATCACCACGAAGCGATGGAAATTGTCGGGTCCTTCCATGATCTGGTAGCGACCGCCGCGCGCCATCACCTTGCCGCCGAACTTGGCGATGATGCCCGGCACGAGATCGGTGTACTTCTTGTATTCGACGGGATCGTTGATCTTCGATCGGGCAACCCAATAGGCCGGCATGGTGGTCTCCTTGCGGACGTGTTCCTTGGCCAGACACTGTCATGTCCGAGGCGCAAATCTCAAGCGTCNGTGTTGACCGAAACACTTGTCCTTGGCGCGGCGAAGCCTTACGCGAGGACCGGATGATGCCAGCGGAAATCGCAGTTCGAGGAGTGCTCCNATGCCGCGCACATTGATCGACATTTCCGTGCCGCTGGAAAACGACGTCGCTGCCGACCCGCCGGGCTACGGGCCGAAGATCGACTATTCCACCCACCGCCAGACCGCGGCCGACGTCGTCAAGTTTTTCCCCGGCCTGCGCGAGCAGGATCTGCCGGATGGCGAAGGCTGGGCCATCGAGTGGATCACGCTCTCGACCCACAACACCACCCACCTCGACGCACCCTGGCATTTCGCCTCGACCATGGATCGCGGCAAGCGCGCGATCACCATCGACGAGGTGCCGCTGGAATGGTGCTTCCAGCCGGGGATCAAGCTCGATTTCCGCCATCTTCCTGACGGTCATGTCGCCAGCGCGCGCGAGGTCGAAGCCGAGCTCGAGCGCATTGGCCACACGCTCTCTCCGCTCGAGATCGTGCTGGTGAACACCAGCGCCGGCGCCGCCTATGGGCGCCCGGATTATGTCGCCAAGGGCTGCGGCATGGGGCGCGAGGCAACCCTCTATCTGCTCGAACGGGGCGTGCGCGTCACCGGTACCGACGGCTGGAGCTGGGACGCGCCATTCGTCCATACCCGGGAGAAATATCTCGCTAGCCATGACGCCAGCCTGATCTGGGAAGGCCACAAGGCCGGCCGCGAGATCGGCTATTGCCACATCGAGAAGCTGCATAATCTCGAGGCGCTGCCGGCCAAGGGATTCATGCTGAGCTGCTTTCCGGTCAAGGTGCGGGGCGGTTCCGCGGGCTGGACGCGCGCGGTCGCGATCATCGACGAAGCCGCGACGCCATAGGGTGCCGAGACGAAAGCGCACACCGGCCGCGGTTGCCCGCGACAGGCACGCTCGCTACCATCCTAGTGCGGTGGATTTGAAGTTCCTATCATTGTAACCGCAAGCTCGCTTAGGAACTTCAAATCCAAAACCGCACTAGAATCATAAATTTGCTAGTGTCCCTTTGATTCCGAAGTTCGCATCAGAGGCGCCGCGAGGGTTTTGCGAACTTCGGAATCGGGACACTAGATAATCACGCCGGCCCCGAAGTCCGGCTTTTCCAAAGGAGGAATGCGTGGATCGACGCAGCTTCGTCATCGGCTCCGCCGCCGCGGCGGCCACCCTCAGGACGTCCTTTGCGCAGGACGCCTATCCCACTCGCGCCATCACCGTCATCAACCCGTTTCCACCGGGCGGCGCCGTCGATGTCGTCATGCGCCCGCTCGCTGCAATTCTCGAGCCCATGGTGCAGAAGCCGGTCGTGATCGACACCAAGGCGGGCGCGGCCGGGCAGGTGGGCGCTCAGGTCGCCGCCCACGCAAAGCCCGACGGCTACACGCTGCTGTCCCATTTGACGTCGATCTCCGGCTTTGCCGAGGTCGACCGGCTATTCGGCCGGCAACCGAAGTTCACCAATGCGGATTTCATCCCACTCGCGCGTTACGTCGCCGATCCCTGCGTGCTCGTCTGCAACGATCAGCAGCCGTACAAGACGCTGAAAGAGTTCGTCGAAGACGCCAAAAAGCGCCCCAACGAAATCATCTTCAGCTCCTCGGGACTCTACGGCGCGCTCCACATTCCCACGGCGCTGTTCGCCACCGCCGCCGGATTGAAGCTGCGGCATCTGCCGACCCAGGGCGGCGGACCGGCATTGACCGCGTTGCTCGGCAACAATTCGCAGGTGCTGGTCTCGTCGGTTTCCGCCTGCCTGTCGCAGGTCAAGGCCGGCAAGGCACGGCCGCTCGCGTTGTTCGGCGGCGGGCGTTCGAAGGCACTGCCCGACGTGCCGACCATGAAGGAGGCCGGCTACGACGTCGAATATTATCTCTGGGTCGGGACGTTCGCGCCCAAAGGCACGCCGGCCAACGTCACCACCTACCTGCGCGAGGTCTTGAGCAAAGCCGCGAGCAGCGAACAGTTCAAGGCGGCGCTCACCAATCTCGGGCAGGAGCCGGCCTACATGGATCAACCGGAATTCGCGGCGTTCTGGGAGGCCGATACCAAGCGCATCGAAGCGGCGATCCGCTCCATCGGCAAGGTCGAGGGGTAAGCCCGGCCGCGCTGCGATTGTGCGAACCATCTGCTCAGCCCTGCGCGAGCCCCCACGCCTGACCCTCCCCAACGACGCGAAGACGCGTTCGGGCGAGGCAATGGAGAGACCGTGACTCTGCGCACCGATCACATCGCGGGTGGCGTCTTTGTCGCGCTCGGGCTCGCCGTGTTCGCGCTCAGCGGCGACCTGCCCATCGGTACGCTCTCGTTTCCCGGCGCGGGCATGATGCCGAAGCTCGTTGTCGGATTGATGATCGTGTTCGGTTTGCTGCTCATCGTTCGCGCGGGCGAGAGCGCGCCGCTCGCCAGTCTCCCGTGGACAGACCTGCCGCACGCCGCCCGGATCGTCGCCATCACCGCGGTCGCCATCGCGCTCTACCAGCCGCTGGGCTTTGTTCTCACCATGGTGCTGCTGCTGTTCGCGCTGACTTTCGGCGCCGAGCGCCGCCACGCGCTTGCGGCCGCCGCCTTCAGCATCGGCGTGGTCGCGCTCACCTATCTGCTGTTCGCCGTCATGCTCAAGACGCCGCTCGAGCCCGGCATTCTCGGATTTTAATGATGGGCACAGTGGAAAGTCTGCTACTCGGCTTCTCGGTTGCGCTTCAGCCCGACGTGCTGTGGTACGCCTTTCTCGGATGCCTGGTCGGCACCATCGTCGGCGTGTTGCCCGGCATCGGGCCGCTTTCCGGGATCAGCATCCTGCTGCCGGCGACCTTCGGGCTCGACACCACCAAGTCGGTCGTCATGCTCGCCGGCATCTACTACGGTTCGCAATATGGCGGCTCGACCACGTCGATCCTGATGCGGATCCCGGGCGAGGCCGCCTCGGTCATGACCTGCATCGACGGCTATGCCATGGCGCAGAAAGGCCGCGCGGGCGCGGCCCTGTGCATCGCTGCCGTCGGTTCCTGGGTGGCGGGCACGTTCGGCGTGATCATGCTGACGCTGATCGCGCCGCCGCTCGCCACCTTCGCGCTGCGGTTCGGACCGCCCGAATACACCGCGCTGCTCATGCTCGGCCTGGTGTTCCTCGCTTACATGTCGTCGACCTCGCTGCCGCGCACGCTGCTGATGGCGTGCGTCGGGCTCCTGCTCGGCACCATCGGCATCGACAACATGACCGGACATTTCCGCTATTCCTTCGACATCCCCGAACTCGGCGACGGCATCGGCATCGTGCCCGTCGCGGTCGGCCTGTTCGGCCTAGGCGAGATCCTGTCGACGCCGTCCGCCAACATGATCCGCAAGGTCATCGCGCCCAAGCTGCGCCAGCTCCTGCCCAGTCGGCAGGAATGGCGCGAATCGGCCATGCCCATCGCTCGCGGCTCCCTACTCGGCTTCCTGGTTGGGCTCACGCCGGGCTCCGCCCATATCATTTCGAGCTTCCTGTCCTATGCGCTGGAGCGGCGTCTCTCCAAGCATCCGGAGCAATTTGGCAACGGCGCGGTGGCCGGAGTGGCCGGACCGGAATCGGCCAACAACGCAGCCTCGACCGGCGCCTTCGTGCCGATGCTGGCGCTCGGCCTCCCCACCGGCCCGATCACCGCGGTGCTGATCGCTGCGCTGATGATCCACGGCGTCCCGCCGGGACCGACGCTGGTGAACGAGCACCCCAACGTCTTCTGGGGCTTCGTCGCCTCGATGTATGTCGGCAACCTGATGCTGCTTGCGCTCAATCTGCCGCTTGTCGGCATCTTCGTGAACGTGCTGCGGATTCCGTATGCCTATCTCTATCCGCTCGTGATCATGTTCTGCATCGTCGGCGTTTACGAGGTCAACCACTCGATCGTCGATGTCTGGATCATGCTGATCATGGGTGTCGTCGGCTACGGCTTGCGCAAATTCGGGCTCGATCCGGCGCCGCTGGTGCTCGGCCTGGTGATCGCGCCGACCTTCGAAATGTCGTTGCGCCAGTCGCTGATCATGTCGAACGGAAATTGGACGATCTTCGTCCAGCGCCCGATCGCGGCGGTGCTGCTCGCCGTATGCGCGCTGCTCCTGGCGCTCGCCGCCCTGTCGGTCATCCGCGCCCGCAAGGACTGGCGCAGCAAGCTCGCGGAGGCGGAAAGCGGCGAAGGCACCTAGTCTAGGGTGTGGCTTTGACCGCAACGGCTTCGACTTCGATCTTGAAGCCGTAGTGCAGCTTGGGCACCGGCACCACAGCCCGCGCCGGCCGTGCCGAGCCGGCCCAGGCGGCGTAGAGCGTGTTGAAGGCCGGCCACGACTCGATGTCGGTCACGTAGACGCGCACCTGCGTCAGGCCTGCAATGGAACTGCCGGACGCTTTCAAGGCGTGCGCGACGTTGTCGAGGACCTGCTGCGCCTGTTGCTCGAACGACGCCTCGTTGAGCTTGCTGCCGTCGGGCGCGATCGGCAACTGACCCGAGATGAAGATGAATCCCCCGGCGACGATCGAATGGCTGTAATGCCCGCCCGGCGCGGCCATGGTCGCGGGATTGACTTGAACGATCTCACCAGCCATCGAAACGTCTCCATTGCTGCACGACACCATACGCGGTGATCGCTTGATACTCCGAGAACTGCGTGCCGGTCGCGCAGGCGTGGTTGGGCAGGATGCGAAGCCGGGTTCCGATCGGGAGCCGCCTCACCATGTCGGGATCGACCTTGCCGTCCATGCGTGACAGGATTCCATGTTCCTGGTTTACGCCTGCCAGCACGAGGCCATCAATCAGATTGCCACCCACGTCGCACACGGCACCGTACCCATAGTCGACTTTCTGTCGCTGCGTTCCGCGATCGCGGCTCATGGCCATCCATCCTGCATCGACGATCGTCCAGCCTTTCTCGGCCTGGTGCCCGATGACGGTCGTCAAGACCGACAGTGCGACATCCAGGGGCGTGCAGACTCCCACATTGGCCATCACCAGATCGAAGACCACGTAAACTCCGGCCCGCACCTCCGTCACTCCCTCAAGATTCGTGGCGGACAGCGCAGTGGGCGTGGAGCCGACGCTCACCTCCGGACAGGACTTGCCGGCGGCGCGCAGCTTTTCAGCGGCGCGGACGCATTCGCGCCGTTCCTGCTCTGCCAATCGCCGCAACGCTTCCGGCGTATCCAGATCGTAGGAGCTGCCGGCGTGGGTCATCACGCCCTTGAGCGTCGCGCCGCCATCGTGCAACACGCTGCCGATGTCGATCAGCTTGCGGTCATCGGCCCTGACGCCGGAGCGGTGGCCATCGCTGTCGACCTCAATCATCACGTCGAAGGGGTGCCTTTCCGCCTTGCCCTTGGCGACGACCGCGGATGCCGACGCCATCGAGTCCACGAGGACGGTCAGTGCGCATCCCTGGCGACGCAGCGCCAGCGCGCGGTCGAGTTTCGCGGGCGGGATGCACACTGCGTACAACACGTCGCTGAAGCCCGCCGCAAAGAATTGCTCGGCCTCCTTCAGGGTCGATACCGTAATTCCGCTGGCGCCGGCGTCCCGCTGCCGTCGAGCGACCTCGATGCACTTCGTGGTCTTGACGTGCGGACGAAGCCGCACACCGAGCGCATCCATGCGCTGCTGCATGCGCGCGATGTTGCGCATCATGCGCATTTCGTCGATCAGCGCGGCGGGCGTGGCAATGTCCGACGGATTCAAGCCTGCCGCTTCAATCAAGGTATTCTCCGCGCGCCCGCAGCGCGGGGACATCGCGCTCGAGTCCGACCGCGATCAGCTCGGAGACCGAGCGGGGCGTCAGATGATCGGGAGCGGGCAGGTCGACCCCTACCGCCTCCATCTGCCGTCTCAGGTCGGTATCGGCAACGGCCGCCCGAAGTGCGTCGTTGAGCCGCTTGATGACGGGGGCGGGCGTGCCCTTGGGCGCGAACAAGGCGTTCCACGCGCGGATGTTCACGTCGCCGTAACCAAAGCTTGACGCGGTCGCAACATCGGGTAGCTGCGCCAGTCTCCGATCCGTCAGGACGGCGAGAGCCTTGACCTTGCCGCCGGCAACCTGCGGCAGCGAAGTGGTCGACTGGTCGCACATGACATCGATATGTCCACCCATGAGGTCGTTCATTGCCGGAGCGACACCCCGATAGGGCACATGAGTGATGTTCTGTTTGAGCGCAGACAGCAAGATCACGCAAGCAAAGTGCGAGATCGAGCCGACACCCGCGCTGGCGTAGGTGGCCGTGGCGCGGTTGGCAACGGCGTACGCGACGAATTCCGCCAGATTGGACGCCGGAAGCAAAGGCCTCGCCAGCAGTATCGTCGGCGCAGTACCAGCAAGCCCCACAGCGTCGAAGTCGGCGAGCGGATCATAGGGCAGCTTCTTGTAGAGAGCTGCGTTGGCGACATGCGTACCGACAGTCCCAAATCCGAGCGTGTAGCCGTCGGGCGCGGACTTGACGAGCTTGGCCAATCCGATCGTCCCGCTGGCTCCGCTGATGTTTTCGACCACGATCGGCTGCTCGAGGTAGGTGCTCATGCCTTGCGCGACGGCCCGGGCCAGCGCGTCGCTAGGACCGCCGGCGGGGAACGGCACGATGAGCGTGACCGGTCGCGCGGGAAAAGCATTCGGCGCGAGCGATGTGACCTGTGCCGCGACGCCCCCGGGTACCAAGGCCAGGACGGCGATGCCGCCGATCCAACCGCGAATCCAATGGCTCACATTCATGGCAGACGTCCCTCCAGCCAGGGAATCAAATGATCGAGGGTCGGCGATTCGAAATTCGCCGGCGGGGCGCGGTCGGGGCGCTTGAGCCCGACGCGATTGTGCCAATAAGTTCGCAGACCCACGGCGCACGCGCCGAACAAGTCGTAGCCGGAGCCGGCGACGAACGCGGCCTCGGTTGCCGGCACGTCGATCCTGGCGAGTGCAAGGCGATAGGGACGAGGGTCGGGTTTGTAGTAGCCGGCCTCCTCGGCCGTTACGACGGAATCCCAATGGATGTTCAGTCGCCCGGCGGCCAGCATGCCCAATCGTTCCGAACAATTGGTGACGACCGCCAGCTTGGTTCGGCCCCGCAATGCGTCGAGCGCCGCCTGCGCGCCGCCCCAGGCCGCCAGTTCGAGCCAGCGTTCGTCCAGGGCATCGGCTACCGTGTCGGGCAGGCCCGCCGTACGTGCGGCCGTGCGCACCAGCTGTTCATAGGGCACGTACGCGCCGCATCCGTAGGTCAGGCGCAGATACTCTCCGCGCCACATCCCGCCCGCCGTTTCGGAACCGGCGACCGAGTTCCAGACGGTCCAGGAGTCGAGCAACGCGGTCAGGAGATCGAACAGCACCGCGCGCGGGAGGGTCGGCTTCGTCATGCCTCAGGGTAGCCTACCTGGTATAATCTATGCTTAAATCAAACCGAATATATCATTAAGCCAGATTGAATGATCACACTCGACGATCTGCGCTTCATGGACGCACTGGATCGCACCGGATCGCTGAGTGCGGCCGCCCGTTCGCTGAACGTGACGCCGCCCGCGCACTCGATGCGGCTCAAGAAGCTGGAGCGCCTGCTGAGCGTCAACCTGGTGGTGCGCAGTTCGCGCCACGTGCGGTTCACCAGCGAGGGCGAGCGTCTGGTGGTCGAGGCGCAGCGCCTGCTCGGACAAATCAATGCATTGCCGACGCGCTGGCCGGAGAAGGGCGCAGTCTGGCAGGCCGCCTCCACGTCGTGTCCTCATTCGGCTTCGGACGCATTCACATCGCGCCACTGATCGCGCGATTTGCGGACGCGTATCCTTCGGTCCGGGTGACCCTGGACCTGTCGGAAAAGCCCTGGACGGAGAGCAAAACGGCCGATGTCATGATTCACATCGGCACGGTGCGCGACTCGTCCTGGGTGGCGCATCTCCTGGCAAGGAACGCACGTTGGTTATGCGCGAGCCCGGCCTATCTCCGTCGCCGCGGCGTCCCCTCTCACCCGCGCGACCTGCTGGAGCACGCGTGCTTGTGCGTGCGCGAGAACGACGAGGACGTGACGTTGTGGCGCTACCGCAACGGCGGCAGGACGCAGACGGCGCGCGCTCGCACGGATGCGATACGCGTCACCCCCGCCTTCACCAGCAACGACGGGGAGGTCGTCCGCAATTGGGCGCTGGCCGGACTCGGCGTCGCGCTGCGGTCGGAATGGGACGTCGCGCCCTTCGTCAGACGCGGCGAGTTGCAGCGCATCCTGACGCATTGGAACTTCGAAGGGGCGGACGTGGTCGCGCTTGTTCCGACGCGCCAGGGTATCTCCGCGCGGGTAACCCGGTTCGTCGATTTTCTCAAGGAGCACTTTCACACCAAACCGCCCTGGCGCTGACGCGCAATGGGCGTCGGTCGACCTTCAGCGCCTACGCCTATCGGCGATGCCATCAAGTCGCCGCCGGGAGAATTGGGAGAACCGGATTCCGCTTCCCTTAAAAAGGCTCTATTCTCCGCCGGCGATTCTCCGCGGAGTGGATTCCGTCAGATGACTGGATTGCCCGTCGGTCGATGCCCGAACTGCGGCGCCGCCGTCTCCTATTTCGCCTGGTCGTGCCCCAACTGCCACAGGCGCAATCTGCCCAATCCGGTCGCCGCCACGGCGGCGGTGGTGGCGGTGCTGTTGGCAGGCGGCTTGATCGTGCTGGGCTGGCACACCCTGCGCGGCGATCAAGCAGCAGATCCCCAGGCGCAAGCGGGTGCGGCGCCAGGCGCCTCCAATCCGGCCGGTGGAAAGGAAGACGACTACGGCTGGGTCGTGCAGGCGATGGCCGATTGCGACGTGCAGGCCAAGCACAAGTTGGACACCTTGTACTTTCTGATCATCCCCGTGACGACGACGGGTGTGTCCCTGCCGGGTTGGTCACCGACCACAATCGGCGCGGTCGGCGACGCCGTCTCACTGCTGCACTCGAGCGATACCGTGATCGGGCTGCGCAACCGCGCGCTGGCGCTTTATCAAAAGCCGCTGACTTTTGCCGTCTCCGATCCGAGGACCAAGACGGTTTACAAGTGGAAGCCGGCCGTCGGCGTGACGACACTGACCACGCAAGACACCGACCAGCCCGCGTTGACGCTCGGATTCGAGGCCCCGGACTTGGGCAAGGAGATCGAATGGGGTCCCACGATCAATCTCACAAAGGGGACCTGCTATTGGATCAATCCGCTGATTCTCGCCGCGGCCCGTAGCGGATGAGCGCGCAATCGGTCAGGCCCAGAGCCGCTCCTTCTCGAGACCCTTGTAAAGATCGGCGACGTACTCGCCATAACCGTTGAAAAGCAGCGTCGGCCGGCGCTCGTTGAGCCCGATTAGTTCTTCCGTCGCCTGGCTCCAGCGCGGATGCGACACCTGCGGATTGACGTTGGCCCAGAAGCCGTACTCTGCGGCCTGCAATCCCTCCCAGTAGCTCTTCGGCCGCTGATCGGTGAAGTTGAAGCGCACGATCGACTTGATCGACTTGAAGCCGTATTTCCACGGCACCGCGAGCCGCAGCGGCGCCCCCTGCACTTTCGATACCGGCTTGCCGTAGGCGCCGGTGACCAGAAACGCGAGGTCGTTGGTCGCTTCCGCGATGGTCAGGCCCTCGACATAAGGCCAAGGATACCAGGTCTGTTTTTGGCCGGGCGCGATCGCGGGATCGAGGAAGGTTTCCATCCGCACGTACTTCGCCGACGACAGCGGCTTGGCTAGCTCCACCAGCTTGGCAAACGGAAAGCCGCTCCACGGAATGGCCATCGACCATGCCTCGACGCAGCGGTGGCGGTAGAGCCGCTCCTCCAGCGGCATCTTGCGGATGAGATCGTCGATGCCGAGTTCCTGCGGCTTCTCGACCATGCCGTCGATCTTGACCGTCCATGGCCGCAGNTTGAGCGCCTGCGCAGGCTTGGCGACATTCTTACTCGGGCCGAACTCGTAGAAATTGTTGTAGCTGGTGTTGATCTTNTCCTCGGTCACGGGCCGGTCGAGCGCGAATTTGTCGTTACGCTTGACTGGATAGAGGTCCTTGGTCGGATCGGGCACGTCGCTGGCGCGCTGGGCGAGAGCGGTCTCAGCGGGCAGCGACAAGCCCAGTGCGGCAATGCCGGTCCCCGCCAGGAAGGCGCGCCGGTCGAAGAACAGGCGTTCGGGCGTGGCAAGGCGCGCGGGGATTTCCCATCCGCGACGGCGAATGACATGCATGGGCTCGTCCTCCGGATCAGGGGCCTTATTCGCATACGCCGGGCGCCCATCACGGGCAAGTCACGGCTGTGGCAGGGCCAAGTGATGGGAAGGCCGGAACCCGGCGCGGAACCGATGCGGGCCAGCCCGCGTTCTCATGCGATTCGAAAGCAGCGCGGTCCGTTTTTCATGCGCGAGCAGGACAGCCGCAGTTATCCGGTGCGCGAGGAGATGCGGCTCCAATACGCGTTCTGGGCGTGGGAGCGCGCGACCTGGGTGGCGATCGCGGTTGTCGTCCTGCTCGCGCTCTCGGGCCTGTTTGCCCACGGCCCCCTGAGCAAGCGGACCGTCAAGGATGGCGCGCTCTCGCTGACCTACGAACGTTTTCAGCGCGCCACCGCGGTGGCGCGCCTTGCAGCAACGATATCGGCGCCCAACGCCGACGAGGTCAGCCTGAGACTGGACCCATCATTTTCCGACAATTTCCAGATCGCCGATATCGAGCCGCGCCCATCCTCGAGCACCGCCGGTCCGCGCGGGCTCGAGCTCGTCTTTCGTGCGCCGACCGAGGGCGACCTCGCGGTCGTGATCTGGGCCACTCCGCGCTCCTTCGGCCTGTTCGATCTCAACGCCACCGCCGATCCACAGGGTCAGGTGGCATTCTCCATCCTGGTCTATCCGTGAGGCGTCGTCATGGACAGCGTGATCAAGTCAGTCATCGTCTATCTCGTGCTCTGGCTGGTGATCCGGGTATCTGGCCGGCGCACGCTCGGCCAGCTGACGGTGTTCGATTTCCTCCTATTCCTGATCGTCGGTGGTGCGGCGCAACGCTCGTTGATGGCGCAGGACTATTCGCTCACCCACGCTTTCCTGGTGATCGCGACATTCGTCATCATCGACATCACGCTCTCACTGGTCGAAATCCACGTGCCGAGCATCGGAAAAATTCTGAACGGCGTTCCGACCATCGTGGTCGAGAACGGCCGTGTGCTGAGCGGGCGATTGCGGCGTGCGCGTCTCACCGAGGACAACGTGCTCGAAGCCGCGCGGCGCCTCCACGGCCTGGAAACCATGGACGACATCAAGTTCGCGATCTTCGAAGCCAGCGGCGAGATTTCAATCATTCCGCAACGCAAGCCCGCGCGACGCGACCGCGCACCCGGCGGGGAGTGAGCGAGCGCCGCGCGCGGCGGCCGAGTCAGTGCGCGCCATCGCGGCATCGCGATCACTTATATCAAAGCACGCATGACCAGGTGCGCGCCCAGCAGCAGCGACCCCGCGAAGAAGCAGATTCGGAACGTTTCGGGACGCACGCGCGCGCGCACCCACTGGCCCAACACCATGCCGATCAGGGCCGGCGCGAGCGCAAGCAACGAGGCGCCGGCAATCGACATTTGTAGGGTGCCGTCCTGCACCAGGGTGGCCGCCAAGGCGAGTGTCGACACCGTGAATGACAGCCCGAGCGCCTGCACCAAGTCGTCCTTTTCCAACCCGATCGCCTGCAAGTAGGGAGCGGAAGGAATCATGTAGACGCCGGTGGCCGCGGTCACGAGGCCGGTCGCCGCCCCGATCAGCGGCGAAAGCCACGGCTCGAGCCACGCCGGCAGGAAGAACTCGGCCGAGCTGAGGCCGAGAACGCCGTAGAGCGCGAGTACCGCCCCCAATCCCATCGACGCCCACGTCCCGTCATCGGCGGTGAGAAGTCCGCCGCCGAGCCAAGTGCCCAGGCAAATGCCGAGCAGCATGGGCCACAGCCGCCGCACCAGCGGTGCAAGGGCCGGGCCCATCGCTTGCCAAACATTGGTCAGGAGCGATGGCACAACCAGGAGGGAAGCTGCCTGCGCCGGCGTCATCACGATCGCGAGCAGGCCCATCGCGACCGTCGGCAGGCCGAGACCGATCACCCCCTTGACGAAACCGGCGAGAACGAACGTCGAGGCGACGACGGCGAGAACGGAAAAGCCCATTTGCCGCTTATAACAGCCCGGCTCGTGGACCTCGCCTTCGGATGTCACGAACAGAGGCTTCGGCGGGAACGGAGGACGGAACCAGATTGGTCCCTCCTCTATCGATTGCCGTCGGTGCTCAGCTTAAGCCGCCGCCGTCTTTCGCGCCGCCACGATCTGGTCGGCGGTGCGGCCGACGAGTTCGGCCATGTGATCGAACTTGAACGTGAAGCTGCCGACGCCAGCGGTGGCCGAGCGCACCTCAACGATCAGATCGCCGATCTCCGACTCCGGCATCTGCACGCGCACCACGTCCCATCCGCCCCAGCCCTCGCGGGTGTCGAATCCGAGAATCTGGCCACGCCGTCCCGACATCAGCGCGTTCATTTTCGCGGTCGCCTCCGACGGACAGACGATCTCCACCTGATAGATCGGCTCGAGCAGCACGGGCTGACACTGCGGCAGTCCCTCGTGGATGGCGAGACGCCCGGCGAGCTGAAACGCCATGTCTGACGAGTCGACGGTGTGATAGGAGCCATCGACCAGCTTCGCCGTGATGTCGACGACCGGAAAGCCGAGCGGACCGTGCTTGAGCGCGTCGGCAACCCCCTCCTCCACCGAAGGGATGTAGTTGCGCGGCACGACGCCGCCCTTGATTTCCTCGGTGAAGGTAAAGCCCGAGCCGCGCGGCAACGGCTTGATGTCGAGCACGACATCGCCGTACTGGCCGTGACCGCCCGACTGCTTCCTGTGGCGACCGCGCTGCACGATGCCCTTCTTGATGGTTTCGCGATAGCCGACCGTGGGCTTGCTCGAGGCGGTAGCGACCCCGAAGCGGTCGGACAGACGCTCGGTCGCCACGCGCAGCTGCATCTCGCCTTGTCCCCACAACACCACCTCGTGCGTCTCGGCATTGTGGACGACGGTGATCGAGGGATCCTCTTCGAGCAGCTTCGCGAGCGCTTGACCCAGCTTGACGTCGTCCTTGCGCTCCTTGGCGGCGACCGCGACGCACAGCACCGGCGCATGGGGAGCGACCGCGGCAAGCGGTGGATGTGGCGTCTGGCCGTCGGTCAAAGTGTCACCGGTCTTGGCGTGATCGAGCTTGCCGAATGCCACCGTGTCGCCGGCCTCGGCGGGGCCGCGCTTCTCGCTATGTTGTCCCATGAGCTTGAACACTGCCGCGACCCGTCCCGCCTCTCCGTCGGCGCGCAGGAGAGTCGTACCGTCTCCGATCTTGCCGGTGAGCACCCGCGCCACCGACATCTTGCCGCCGTGCGAGGTATTAATGGTCTTCAACACATAGGCCACGGGACCGCCGGCCTTTACGCCCAGCCGTTTGGTGGTATCCGCAATAGCGGGCGATTCGTGACGCAACGCCTTCATCAGCCGCAGCACACCGTTGGTGCGCGTGGCGGAGCCGAACAGCACCGGACAGACGAGACCCTCACGCACTTCCTTGGACAGATCGTCGAAGATCTTGTCGCGCGGGGGCTGAATGTCGTCCAGCAATTGCTCCATCAGCTCGTCGTCGTGGTCGGCCAGCGTCTCCAGCATGGAGAAGCGCGCGGTCTTCTCAAGGTCGAGCGCATCGCCTTCGAGCGGAATGATTTCCGAGGGCGCGTGCTCCTTGTAGACAAACGCGCGTTCGAGCGCGAGATCGACGAACCCCGTGATGATATCGCCTGAAAATGTTGGAATCTGCCGCAGCAGCAGCTTGCTCCGCGAGGCCGGCTGCAAGACCCTGAGCACGTCGTGAATGGTGGAATCGGCTTTGTCGATCTTGTTCAGAAACAGGAAACGCGGAATGTTCTGCTCTTCGAGCTCACGCAGAATAAGTTGAAGCTGCGGCACTTTCTTCTCGTCGAGTTCGCACACCACGACCGCGGCGTCGACTGCAGGCAGTGCCACCCGCATATCGTGGACGAATTCGACCGAGCCCGGAAAATCGGCGAACGTGTAGGCGTCTCCCATGAAGGTGGTGCTGGCCACCGAAAGTTCGACGCTCATCTTGTGATCGCGCGCTTCCTTGCTGGCGTCACCGACCGTATTCCCCGCCTCGATCGTACCCTGGCGCTGGATCGCGCCGGTGCGGGCAAGGATCGCTTCGAGCAGGGTCGTCTTGCCGCTCTGGAATGGGCCCACCAGCGCAATGCACCGTGGACCCGTGGCTCGTGTGCCGTTCTGTGCCATTTCCGCCTCCCAAATTCGCCGAGATGCGGCCTTCTCCGAGACCGTTTCCTCTATCGTTTCAGGCCGGAGGGGGATTTGGCAAGAGGCGCCCGCGCCTCAGGCACGGGACCGAACCGGCGGACATGCTCGGGCTGCATGCCGACAAGAAAACGGCCGCCCTTCCGGGGCGGCCGTTCGAACGATCGAACCGATGTGGCCCGTTCACGGGCCGGGGCGCAGCCGAAGTTCCGCGACGCCGACCGCGAGATTGAGTCCGACCGAGCTGTCCACCGAGACCGGCTGCAACGCCACGGTGCGGTTGGAGCCGCCGACGAGGACATTGGCGCCAAGGCCGGCAGCGATGGTCACCTCGCCGGTCGCGCCGAAATAGTCGCCGGCGAGAAAGCCGGGATTGGGGCCAACGCTGTCCGTGAACACGCCCCATACCATGACGCCGCTGCTGGTGACGCCGATGTCGAGCCCGAACTTGCTGATCGACCCGCTATAGACCTGTTGCGGACCGGCCGGTTCCGGCGCGTAGACGCAAGATACCGTTTTCTGCGATCCGATAATGAAGCCGATGCCGGCCGAGACATCGCAGGTCAGAAGGCCAGCCTTGATCCGTTGCGCGCCGGCTGGGCCGACGGACGCAACAGTCAATGCAAACGCGGCAGCCCCGATGGCGTAACGCAGCATTTAGATTCTCCCTTTGCTCGATCGCAAACCCAATCCGGGTCGCGTGCCTCGAATCGATCTTACGCAAGAACGCGCGCGATGTCGCGCCTTCAGGCGACGACCCGCGGCAGCTCTCATTTCAGATTGCCGCAGAAACGCTGGATGCGCCGGCAGGCTTCTTCCACGTCTTCGGTCTTGGTCGCATAGGAAATGCGAAAGGCCGGACCGAATCCGAAGGGGGTGCCCTGCACCACCGCCACGCCCTCGGCCTCCAGCAACTCGGTCACGAAGTCCTCGTCGGTGGCGAGCTTGTTCCCGCTGGGCGCGGTCCGGCCGATGGTGCCGGCGCAGGACGGATAGACGTAGAACGCGCCCTCAGGCTTCGGGCATTGGATGCCGCGCGCCTGGTTGAGCATCGAGACGCACAGGTCGCGCCGCTCCTTGAAGATGGCATTGTGCTTGGCGATAAAGTCCTGCGGACCGTTGAGCGCCTCGACCGCCGCCCATTGCGACACCGCCGTCGGGTTCGAGGTCGACTGCGACTGGATCATCGCCATCGCCTTGATCAGCGGCTCGGGTCCGCCGGCATAGCCGATGCGCCAACCGGTCATGCAAAAAGTCTTGGAGACGCCGTTCACCGTGAGCGTGCGATCGTACAGCCTGGGCTCGACCTGCGCCGGCGTGGTGAACTCGAAATCGTCGTAGACGAGGTGCTCGTACATGTCGTCGGTGATGACGTAGACATGCGGATGCCTGACCAGAACGTCGGTCAGCTTCTTGAGCTCGGCGCGGGTATAGGCCGCACCGGTGGGGTTCGACGGCGAGTTGAGCAGCACCCACTTGGTCTTCGGCGTGATCGCCCGCTCGAGCGCCTGCGGCGTCATCTTGAAGCCCGACTCGAGCGTGGTCGGCACGCTCACCGGTTCCCCGTGCGCGAGCATGACCATGTCGGGGTAGCTGACCCAATAGGGCGCCGGAATGATCACCTCGTCGCCGGGATCGAGCGTCGCCATGAACGCGTTGTAGAGCACCTGCTTGCCGCCGGTGCCCACGATGATCTGGCTCGGCTTGTAGTCCAGGCCGTTCTCGCGCTTNAACTTGCGGGCGATCGCGGCCTTGAGCTCCGGGATGCCGTCGACCGCGGTGTACTTCGCCGCCTTGCCGCCCTGGATCGCATCGATCGCGGCGCGCTTGATGTTGTCGGGGGTATCGAAGTCCGGCTCCCCGGCCCCGAGGCCGATCACGTCNCGGCCGGATGCTTTGAGCGCGCGCGCCTTGTCGGTCACCGCTATGGTGGCGGACGGCTTGATGCGCTTGAGGTATTCCGCGAGCAGGGCCATGACGATCTCCGCTTGCCCGTACCGGGCGCGAGCTTCCTAATGACCCCAGCCGCCGACGGCAAGCCTCAATCGCAGGCGCACACACCGCTGTGATCGTGCCGAAGCGCCCGCGCCCGTGGCGACGTCACTGAAATATGTCCGCAAACCTGGTCTTGAGCTCCCTTCCCCGCTCCTCGATCAGGTCGAGGTCCACCGGAATGAATTTCATCTCGCTCAGCGCCGGCTGCCCCGGCGGCGGCGCAATGTCGATGCGCGCGGCGTGGACGCCACCATCCGCGATCATCTTCTGCGCCAGCGGTGAGATCATGAACTGGGCGAACAGCTTTGCCGCGTTCGGATTGCGCGCCCCTTTGATGATCGCCGTGGGTGAAGACACGATGAAGACACCCTCGGTGGGATAGACCATCTTCTGATTGGGCACCTCCTGCCCATCGGAGAAACTGCGCGGATCGGCGCCCTCCGCGCCGATCACCCGTTCGCCCTGCTGCATCGTGCTGAACACCTGCTGGTGGCCCTGCACGATCATGATCTCGTTGGCGCGCAGGGCCTTGTAGAAGTCCCACCCGAGCGTGCGCGACAGCATGCCCACCACGACCAGCTGGATCGCGGTGAAGGACGGATCCGGCATCACCATGAGGCCTTTGTATTTCGGATGCTTGAGGTCGGACCAGGTCGTGGGAACGTCTTTCACCTTGTCGCTGCGGATCGGGATGCCGACGATCGAAAGCCGCTGGGCGATCCAGCGGCCGTCGCGATCACGGGCGTCATCCACCACCTTGTCGAAGCCCTCCGGCTTGAAGGGCTCGAACAGGCCCTGTTTGGCCAAGCCGTTGGCGGCGCCGCCATCGGACATGGTCATCACGTCGGCACCGGGCCGGCCGGCGCTCACCTCCTGCTGCAGCCGCCGCAGCACCGCCTGGCCGCCGGTGCGCAGGAGCTGGACCTTGATCCCCGTCTGCTCCTGGAACCTGTCGGCAAGCTGCTGGGCGAGCGCGACTGGCGTCGAGGTGTACCAGCTCAGATTGCCTTCCTTGCGCGCGGCCGCGGCGTCGGCTTTGTCCGGCGCCTGCGCCGATGCAGGCAGCCAGGCGCAAACGCCGACGCACTGCAGCAAGGCCATCGCCACGGCAAATCTTGTCCGCGACCTCATCGGTGTCCCTCCAGCCGGCGACGTGGATTTTGAGCGCAGCGCCGTTGCTGGCATGGTCCGCCCGCGGGCGCGAAAAGGCAATCGGCCTCGCTCCTCCGTGGCGCGTGATCTCCGGATAATAAGATCCCGAAATATTGTAGGCTTTATCGCATCATGCGACCGGACAAATGCTCAGAACGAAATCGTGATTCAATCCGAAGCGATTTCATTCTAAGCTGAGCACACAAGAAGACACGAGCGTCCCCGGGAGAACACCATGAAGCTCACACCCGAGCAGATCCATACCTTCGACGAGCAGGGCTACGTGTTTTTCCCGAACTGCTTCTCCGAAGACGAGGTGGCAGTTCTGCGCAGCGAAGCCGACGCTATTCTCAGGACCAATCGCCAGGAGGTCTGGCGCGAGAAGACCGGCGCGCCCCGCACCGCCTTTGCCGCGCACACTTACAATGAAGCCTTCCGGCTGATGGCTCATCACCCGCGGCTCGTCGAGCCGCTGGAGCAGCTGTTCGGCGAAGGCGTCTATGTCCACCAGTTCAAGATCAACGCCAAGGCAGCGTTCGAAGGCGACGTCTGGCAATGGCACCAGGACTACGGCACCTGGGCGCGCGATGACGGCATGCCGGAGCCGCGGGCGATGAACATCTCGATCTTCCTCGACGAAGTCTTGCCCTTCAACGGCCCGCTGATGCTCATCCCGAAGAGCCACAAGCACGGCACACTCGCCGCTGGACATGACAAGAGCACGACATCCTATCCGCTATGGACGCTCGACCAGGACACGGTCACGCGGCTTTGCTCCGAGGCGGCACCGCCCGGCGGCGTCGGCATCGTGGCCCCGACCGGCAAGCCAGGCTCGGTGCTGATGTTTCACGGCAATCTCGTGCACGCGTCGCCGCCGAACATCACGCCCTACCCACGCAAGATCGTGTATCTGACGCTGTGCGCCGTCTCCAACCACATTACCAAGTTCACCCGCGCGGAATGGATCGCGCACCGCGACTTCGCGCCGATCGTGCCGGTGGAAGACGACGCCCTTGTGGCATATGCGCGCGCGCATCGCGTCGCGGCAGAGTAACGGCGAAATAAATTTCTGCATGAGGCACGCATCGCAGCAGGTATCGGCTGCGGCCGGCTGCCGCGGTGGTGCGCAGCCACTTATCTGCATCCTGCGCCATGACATTGCCCTCGTAATGACCTAAGCGTCGGCCAGGGCATACAGCGGCGAACGACCGCTAGAGGGAAGGCGATGTATACGCTCTATTCGATGCAGCGATCGGGCAACAGCTACAAGGTGCGCCTGGCGCTGGCGCAGCTCGGCTTGCCCTATAGTCTCGTCGAGGTCGACATCCTCCAGGGCGAGAGCCGCACGCCCGAGTTCCTGGCGAAAAATCCCAACGGTCAGGTGCCGCTGCTCGAAGCCGCGCCCGGCCGCTATCTCGCCGAATCGAACGCGATCCTCTGGCACGTGGCGAGCGGAACGCAACTTCGGCCCGACAACCGCATCGATCGCGCCGAGGCGCTGCAATGGATGTTCTTCGAGCAGCACAGCATCGAGCCCAATATCGGCGCCGCCTATTTCTGGCTCGCGCTGGTCAAGGGCGGGCGCGAATTGCAGCAGCACGCGCTCGAGGATTGGATGGAAGAAGGCTACCGCTCGCTCGCCGTGATGGAGAATCACCTCAAGCATCATCGCTTCTTCGCGGCCAACCGCTACACCGTCGCCGACATCGCGCTCTATGCCTATGCCCACCTCGCGCACCTCTGCGATTACGACCTCGCCACGTTTCCGGAGATCCGCGCCTGGCTCGATCGCGTGGCCGCCCAGCCGCACTATGTGCCGATGGATTGGCAGCCGGAGACCGTCGCGGCGGAATAGGCGGTGGCGTCGTTTGCGCGCCGCAAGCGGAGACGAGAAGAAGGCAAGACGCCGTCGCCGGCATGAATCCATGGCGCGAACTGCGCACCGGGCCCGGCGTTAACCCTTCATTAACCTCAAGATACGAAATCCCTGCGGCGTTAACCCTTTGTTAACCCGAAACATCAAATCGCCCCTATTCGCCAAAGCCTTCGCCCAAGTCCGGCCGAATCCGTGCCGGCATCGGACGCGATCTATTGACCCATTGGCGACTGATTCGTGGACACTGATTCGTGGAGATTGACATGCCGAAGCAATTACTCGCACGGGCCCGGGTGCCCGATTCCCGTCAGGCTTCTGCGCCGAAGCACCGATCGATCGCTTTCGTCGAATTGATCTTGACTGCCGCACTCGCGTTGTCGACGGCCGTCGCCGTCACGGCCGTATCGATCGGCATCGCCCGCGCCGATGTGCTCGGCGCCGTGACCAATGGCGACGCAACGCCGTTGGCAATCGCACTGTCGTTCGGGTTGTTGCTCGCCGCCATGAGCGCACTCACCGCTATCATGGCGGGTGGTCCGCGGAGCGAATGACCTTTTTATCTGTTCGGGGCGGCCGGTCGGGGGAAGTCACTGCCGCGCGTCACCCGACGCGCGGCGGTGATGTTTTGGGGCGCCGTCATTCCAGCTTGATGTTTGCAGCCTTGATGATCGGCCACCACTTGTCGATCTCGGCCTTGTGGTAGGCGGCCAGCGCCGCCGGCGACTGCTGCTCGCGCGGCGCGATCTCGTGACCGAGCTCGTTGAACCGTTGCCGCACGCCCGGATCCGCCAAGGTTTCCACCACCGCGGCATTGAGCCTGGCGATCACGTCCTTCGGCGTACCCTTAGGGGCCCAGACGGCATGCCAGAATGGAAAGTGCAGTCCTGGCACGCCCGCCTCATCGATGGTCGGCACATCGGGCTCCGCGAACCAGCGTTTCTCCGTCAGGACCGCATAGGCTTTGATATGGCCGGCGCGGTATTGCGGCAGCGTCTGCCCCGCCTCCGGACATGACAGATCGATCTGCCCGGCCAACATATCCTGCATCAGCGGCGCGGCGCCGCGATAAGGCGCGAGCGGAAACTTGGTGCTGGTCATGTTCTGGAAATAGACCAGGCACATATGGATGCCGCTCCCGAGCCCGGTGGTGGCGGCCGATGCCTTGTCGGGATTGGCCTTGAGCCAGGCGATCAGCTCCCGCAGGTCCTTCGCCGGCAGACTGCTGCGCCCGACGATCCACAGCGGAGCGAGCGACAGCATCGACACCGGCTCGAAGTCATTCAGATAGTCGAAGGCCACCGGATACATTGCCCCCGCGCCGACGTGGGAGGTCCATTGCCCGACGACGAGGGTGTAACCGTCGGGCGCCGCGCGAAACAGGCGGGTCACGCCGATGGTGCCGCCGGCGCCGCTCACGTTCTCGATGATCACGGATTGGCCGAGCGCCGTCTTCATGCGCTCGCTGACGATGCGCGCCACGATGTCGGTCACGCCCCCGGCCGCGAACGGCACGATCACCGTGACCGGCCGCGACGGATAGGTCTGCG
>JGI12053J15887_10000102_pt1 | contig 26440 bp, 23 predicted proteins | sample MedBloCAOM1_O3_FD_15887 | JGI IMG/M metagenome (IMG submission 15887)
GCCAAAAACGGTTCGTGAAAGAATGTCGCGGCCAAGCTCGTCGGTCCCCATCCAGTGCGCCCGCGAAGGAGCCGACAACCGAATCGGCAGATTCTGAGCGGTTGGATCAGCGGGAACGATCCACGGGGCGAGCAAAGCAGCGAGAATCAAGATTACCGCGGCAATAAATCCTGCACGGGCCAAGATACTTTGACGCAAAAATTGTCGCAGCGATGCCAAGTTGCTCAAGAGAGACGCACCCGAGGATCGATCAGCGTGTATAGCAAGTCGGTCAACAAATTTACCACCACGTAAGAAACAGCGATGACCAGGATGCAGCCTTGTAGCAGCGGATAATCTCGCGAGGAAATCGCCTGCACCGTCAGGCGGCCGATCCCCGGCCACGAGAAAATGGTTTCCGTCACGATAGTGCCCGCCAGCAAAGTTCCGAACTGTAAACCAAGAATAGTGATGATCGGAATAAGCGCGTTGCGAAATGCGTGGCGGAACAAAACAGCGCCGGTGGACAGGCCTTTCGCGCGCGCGGTTCGCACGTAATCGCTGGACAACTCCTCCAGCATCGACCCGCGAACCATGCGCGTAAGAATCGCCGCCAAGGCAGCGCCTAAAGTCGCCGCGGGAAGAATGTAGTAAGCCGGTCCGCCCCGTCCGGACACTGGCAAAAATCCCAGCTCGATGGAAAAAAGCAGAATCAGCAAAGGCCCCAGGGCAAAATTAGGAATGGCGAGGCCNAACAGCGTGAACACACCCACAGCGCGGTCCGCGCCGGTCCCNCGTCGATGNGCNGCGAGCACNCCAGCAGGTACAGCAATCGCCGAGCAAACAAGAAGCGCCAGGAACGCGAGTTGCAGCGTAGCCGGNTAACGCTCAAAAATGATCCGGCGCACCGGGGCTTGAAATTTCAATGAGTTTCCCAGATCGCCGCGCGCAAGTTGCGAAAGATAATGCCCGTACTGCGCGGGCAGCGAGATATCTAGTCCCAAAGAATGGCGGAGTTGCGCGAGCTCTCCAGGAGCAGCGCCTTCACCCAGCATTTGCTCCACAGGATCGCCGGGCACAATATGAATCATCAGGAAGACCAGCGTTAGCACCAGCCAGAGCGCCGGCAAGGTCATTAGAAAGCGTTGGAGAAAATAGCGCAGCATTTTTTTAAATTTAATGATCCAGTGCCGATGCGAACTCAGGAATCAGTATGGGCAATTCGTGTTTCCTTTTGCGGGCGAGCGGGCACAGCAGGAGCGTCGCTAAATTTGGCCGGTTCAGCTGCAGCATGGATACGTTGGATCTTTACGCGCGCCACCCTCTTGACGTCCATTTCCGCAACGGTAAATCGCCAGCCGCCGTATTCGAAAGTCTCGCCGCCTTTGGGAATAAATCCCAATTGAGCGAGAACGAATCCTCCTACCGTGGCATAAGCCGGGTCCTCCGGCAGTGAAATGTTGTACTGCGTGTCCAAATCGCGCACATTCAGCGCGGCGTCAAAAATGACTGCGCCATCCGCCAAGGTCAGGGGCTGCTCGACCACGTCAAATTCGTCATGAATCTCGCCCACCACCTGCTCGAGAATGTCCTCCAACGTGACCAATCCAAGAATGCTGCCGAATTCATCTACCACCATGGCCATCCCGACGTGCCGTGCGCGAAGCTCGGGGAGCAGTTCGCTAGCAGGTTTGGTCTCCGGCACGATCAATACTTCGCGCAGCACACGCCGTAAATCGAACGCCGGTGGCGGCAACTTTTCCGCGGCACGACGCTCGCGATCGAGCAGCACCCACAACATATCTTTAATGTGCACGAAGCCCAGGATGTGATCTTCCGATCCACGATAAACCGGAATTCTCGAACGTTGCGTGGTGGCGAATGTGCGCATCACTTCATCCAGCGTAGACTCCACCGGAAGAGTGTGCATGTCCGGCCGCGGAACCATAATTTCCCGCACCTGCACCTGCGTCAACTCGATGGCGCTGATTATAAATTTTTCTTCGCCCACGGCCAGAAGCCCCCGCTCTCGTGCCTGCTGAATCTGAATTTGTAGTTCTTCCGTGGAATGCGCAACGCCGTGTCCGGGCGCCGCCGTAACACCCAGCGCCTTGATAATCCCGTTAGAGATGGCCTCCAAAAGATAAATGGCCCAGCGAAAAGTTTTCAGAAACCAGTGAAACGGCAAGGCGATCAACAACGCCACACGTTCGGCGCGCGCAAGGCTAATGGTCTTGGGAACTAGCTCCCCGATCACCACGTGCAGGGCACTGAGGAGCGCAAACGCCAACGTCAGGGCAAGCGCGTGCGCAATTAGAGCGGAGCGAGTGCCCAGAGTGCCAGGCCAGATCTGCTGAAACAATTTCGCCAGGCTGGATTCGCCAAGGGCGCCAATGGCCAAACTCGACAGGGTAATCCCCAGTTGCACGCCGGAAACCACGCGGCGCAGATCGCTCACCAGAGTTTCCACCACGCGCGCGCGCAGATTGCCCTTGGCGACGAGTTGCCGCACACGGGATATTCTGACCGCCACAAGGGAAAATTCCGCGGCAGCAAAAAATCCATTCAGGACAATCAGTCCCAATACACCAATCAAGCGCAGCACAAACATAGCCCAACGGTCCCCTGCCGCATTGTAGCAGCAGACAAATGCCAAGCGGTGGGCGTTGCCTGAGGATACGCGGTCTTCTACACTCGACTGGAACCGCCTGCTGACTAAGGATCAACTTGCGTAGCGTTCGACGGGCCTTACTTTCGATATTTGTAATTTTTGTGATCGCCGTGGGCACCGCCATTTGGTGGTTTGTCTATCGCCCGCTGCCCCAGGTCGACGGAACCATAGTTGTAAATGGATTGCACAGCGATGTATCCGTCGAGCGCGATCGTTGGGGCATCCCGCACATTCGTGCCGGCTCTGTAGAAGATATGGTGGAAGCGCAGGGCTACGTGATGGCGCAGGATCGCCTGTGGCAGATGGATCTGCTGCGCCGCGCCGCCCGCGGGCAACTCTCCGAAATATTTGGCCCGACGGTACTATCAATAGACAAGGAGTTTCGCACTCTGGGATTCGGGCGTGCCGCCGAGCGTGAGGCGGCGGCAGCCAGCGGTGAACCCCGCGCAATCGTCGAGGCTTATGCTCGGGGCGTAAACAGATTTATTGAGCAGCACCAAAGTCAGCTGCCACTGGAATTTTCCCTTCTGCAATACAAACCGGAACCATGGACGCCCGCCGACACTTTTGTCATTGGCGGCTATATGTACCAGACCCTTACTGATCAGTGGGAAGACAAGTTGGATCGCGCCAAGGTAATTGAGCGCGTCGGGCTGGATCGCGCCAAGGATCTTTTTTCCCAGGAAGCCGCGATGGACCACTTTATTGTCGGCGATCGGAACGACAAGAGAGACGGTTCCCAACACGCTCATAGCGGCGATGATGGCGAAGATGACGACGATGTGGAATCAGATGAGGTCATCAAGGCGGGTAACCTCAGCCCTAACACGGGTGAAGATGGAATCCCGCCGGGTATTACTTCGATGCTCTGGCCCTCCGTACGCGATTTTCTGTCCGGCACAAACCGTGAAATTCGGCGCTCCCTGGGAAGCAACAATTGGGTCGTCAGTGGCGCCCACACAGCTACCGGAAAACCGCTACTGGCCAACGATACGCACCTTGAGTTAAGCGTTCCGTCGATCTGGTACCAGGTTCATCTCACCGCCCCGGGGTGGAATGTGGCAGGTTTTACGTTTCCAGGAGCACCGCTCGTGGTCATTGGTCACAATGATCGCATCGCCTGGGGATTCACCAATAATGGAGCGGACGTTCAGGATTTATATATCGAGACGTTCAATCCGGCGGCCCCGGATGAATACCGCGTAAATGGCACTTGGAAAAAAGCACAAACACTCGACGAAGTGATCCACGTAAAAGGCCAAGCTGACGAACACCTAGCGGTGGTGTCAACACGCCACGGCCCGGTCGTTCGACGCGACGGCAACAAAGGATATGCCCTGCGCTGGACGGCTACTGAACCGGGTGCTCTTTCAAATTCCTATAACTGGCTGGGCGCCGCAAAAAACTGGGAGGAGTTTCGCAAAGCCATCAAACAGTCCTGGGGACCGGCGCAAAATGCCGTATACGCCGATGTAGGCGGAAATATCGGTTACGTAATGTCGGCGAGGGTTCCCATTCGCAAGAAAGGCCACGATGAGGTGCCGGTTCCGGGCGATACCGACGACTACGAATGGACGGGATACATTCCCTTCGAACAATTGCCGCAGGCTCTCAATCCGGAAAGCGGCTTGATCGTAACCGCCAATGCACGAGTCACCGGCCCAGATTACAAACCTTACTTGACCGATCGCTGGGAAGAGCCCTATCGCACGGCTAGAATTTTTGATTTGCTACAAGGCCGGCACGATCTGCGTCCGGAAGACATGCTTAACGTCCAGAACGACACCTACAGCTATCCGCACATGTTTCTGGCCGAACAATTGTCCGCCGCTGCCAAAAGCGTGCCGCCCAAAGACCTACGGGCCCAGCATTTAATTCAGCAACTAAAAGACTGGAATGGGATTGCCAACGCGGATTCGGTAGAAGTTTCTTTTTTGCAAGCGCTGCGAAGGTCGCTGCTGGAGATGATTCTTGAGCCTTATCTCGGCAATGATACTGACCTGTACGGGTGGCGCAGCATGGCGTTTCTGCAGAGAGTTTTGACCGAGCGGCCCGCCAAATGGCTTCCTCCCCCTTACAAAAACTATGAAGAGCTGCTAACCGCGGCGGCGGATCGAGCGGTTTCGAAACTCGCCGCGCAAACGAAAAGCCATCGTCCAAAGGATTGGCCGTGGAAACGATTTAATTCCCTCCAAATGCTGCATCCCATGGGGCAAATGGGGATTCTCAAGTTCCTCTTCAGCGTCAGCGACAAACCGCAGTCCGGAACAGTTTACAGTGTACGTGCCGCAAGCAAGCGCCACGGCCCGTCGGAGCGCTTTGTCGCCAATCCCGCCAACTGGGATGACTCGATACTGTTAATCAGCTCTGGAGAGTCCGGGCAACTAGGAAGCTCGCACTACACCGATCAGTTTTCTTTCTGGTATGAAGGAAAACCGATTGTGATGCCCTTTAGCGATGCGGCCGAAAAAACTACCCGTAAACACACCTTAACTCTAAAGCCAGGACCGTGACGCGCGCGAGGAAAGGCCGCTGCGTCAATTTGAATTCGGTGCTGGCCGCGCGTGGCCCGAAACAAAAATCAGCGTCGCACCATAAAGCGATTGTGTCCTTTCTCGCGCGTGCCTTAGAATGCTGACATGTTGTCTCCAGGTCGACTATCGATGGCTGGCGTTAATCGCCGACCTTCTGCGATGCGAAAGACAAGGCTGACGCGTGAATTCTCCTGCACCTAAAAAACCAGAGGCACCGAAGAAACCCGATTTTGAACGTTCCCTCGCGCGTCTGGAAGAAGTGGTTCGCCGCCTTGAGAGCCCGCAACTCTCTCTCGACGACGCCATGCAGCTTTTTGAAGAGGGGGTGGCTCTTTCTCGCGAATGCCAGAAGCAACTGGAAGAAGCCGAAGGGCGCGTTGAAATTCTTCTAAAGAAGGCCGACGGAAAACTGGCAGCTGAGCCGTTTGAACCCGAATCCGAGAACGAATCTTGAAACTCCGCATTCTCCCGCCTTTTCCAGTGCCGTCGCGATGAACCTTCCCAATTTCTTTGAACCAGATCGGCTGGCAGTTGATGCCGCGCTAGACCGCTTACTTCCCGCTGAAACAACCGAGCCGGTATCCATCCATACCGCCATGCGCTACAGCGTATTCGCTGGCGGCAAACGCATTCGCCCCATTCTTTCCTTGGAGGCCGCCCGCATTTTTGAGCCCGATGCCAAGCCCGAGGCCTCCCGGGCCATGCATGCCGCGTGCGCCATTGAATGCATTCACACGTATTCCTTAATTCATGACGATCTACCCGCGCTGGATAATGACGATCTACGCCGCGGCAAACCCACCTGCCACAAAAAATTTGGTGAAGCGACGGCAATCCTGGCGGGCGATGGATTACTCACCTTGGCGTTTCAAATCATCGGCGAAAGTTCGACGAGTGCCGAACGCACTCTCGCGATTCTGCAGGAGGTGAGCAGCGCGGCCGGCACGGTGAAAGGTATGGTCGGCGGGCAGGTTGCCGACCTCGAAAGCGAAGGCAAGCATGTCCAGCCACAAACGCTCGAATATATTCATCGTTCGAAGACCGCGGCGCTCATCCGGGCATCCGTAAGCACCGGCGCAATCAGTGCGGGCGCAGGAATCGCCGACGTCGCGCGGCTTCGCAGCTTTGGCGAAACGATTGGCTGGGCCTTTCAGGTAACCGACGACATTTTAGATGTGGAAGAATCGTCCGCAGCTCTCGGTAAGACCGCGGGCAAAGATATCGCGCAACAAAAGGCCACCTACCCAGCGGTGTTTGGTGTGGCGCAGTCACACGAAATCGCTGCCAAGCTTGCGAACGACGCGATTGCGCAACTGGACTCTTTTGGCGAGCGTGCCTCGCGATTGCGGACTCTGGCAGAATTTCTTGTACAGCGCCGCGCCTGATTTTTTTCATAGGAAAGCTCNCACTCCGAATGAAAAGAAAGACCCCACGGACGCGCCTCGATAACTTGGTAGTGGCACGGGGCCTCGCTTCGAATGCNCAAAAAGCTCAAGCGATGATTCTTGCGGGCGAAGTTTTCGTAAATGGAGCTCGCGTAAGCACGTCAGGTACGCCTATTGCGGAAGACGCTCTAGTGGAAATAAATAGCCGTGAACAACGATTCGCCAGTCGAGGCGGGTTCAAACTTGAAGGAGCTCTGAGAGATTTTCACGTCGATCCCCACGGCAAAATATGTTTGGACGTCGGATCTTCGACGGGCGGATTCACCGACTGTTTGCTGCAACACGGTGCAAACCGTATTTACGCGGTTGACGTTACCGTGGACCAAATTGCCTGGAAATTGCGTCAGGATGCGCGCGTCGTGCGGGTAGAACGCAATGCCAGAGAGCTTAGCGCACGCGACGTCCCAGAATCGGTAGACCTGGTAACCGTGGACGTATCCTTTATATCCGCAGGGAAAGTGCTGGCACCAGCCTCAAGCGTAGCCAAAGAAGGCGCCAGCTTTTTGATTCTGGTGAAGCCGCAATTCGAATTGGGCCGTGAAGAAATAGGCTCCGGGGGAATCGTGCTTGATACCGCCCTGCACGAAAAAGCAATCTCGATCGTGCAGCAAGCAGCCACATCCGCGGGCTTGGAATGCCTGGGCTTACAGCCCAGTCAGCTGGCGGGCGCAGAAGGTAATCAGGAATATTTTCTGCACGCACGTAAAAATTCGCTAGGGTAGAATCGCTCTCACACATGCAGCCCGTCCCTACTTTTCGAAATATTGGCATCATTTCGCGGCCAAGGCGCTCCAATCTTGCCGAAGTAGTCCCACCCTTACTCACATGGCTGGCAGACCGCGGCATTCACGTTGTCTATGACCAGGAAACCGCAACGTCTCTTGCGGAACCATCCGAAGGCCGCAGCCGCGAACAGGTTGCGGCGGCGTCAGACCTGTTGCTGGTTCTCGGCGGCGACGGAACGTTGTTGGCAGCGGCACGCGTCGCCGCACCCAGAGGCATCCCGATCCTGCCCATCAACATGGGAAGTCTCGGTTTTCTGACGAGTTTCCGGTTGGAAGAGCTTTATCCGGCGCTGGAAGACATCCTGGCCGGCCGGCTAACTATCAGCGAACGGGTCATGCTCCATGCCGAACTGCAACGCGGCGACATAATTCTCGACAAGCAGGCCGTGGTGAACGAAGTAGTGATCAATAAAGGTGCGCTGGCCCGCATGATCGAGTTGGAATTGAGCATCGACAGAGATTTTGTGTGCCGCTATCGCGCCGACGGTCTGATCTTCGCGTCCCCGACCGGCTCAACTGCTTATTCTCTTTCGGCCGGCGGCCCCATCGTTCATCCGTCGGTAGATTCTTTTATTATCACGCCCATTTGCCCACACACGTTGAGTGACCGGCCGGTGGTGGTAAGCGACACATCTATAATTGAAGTGAAATTGTCGGCCGGAACCGAATCGGTATTCTTAACGCTGGATGGGCAAAAAGGCATTCCCCTGCAAGCCACGGATCGCGTGCGGGTTTCTCGCGCTCAGCAGCGTTTAAAGCTTATTCAAACCCCGAATAAATCCTATTTCGAAATTTTGCGTAACAAGTTGAAGTGGGGAGAAGCCTAGAACGAATCAGATTCCGAGCTGCGTTTCAAAACAGAGTCTCAGGAAGGAGCAAATCCTTAACCGTTTCACGCCGCCTGATTAGCTGTGATTTTTTCCCATCGATCAAAATTTCTGGCGCGCGGCACCTTCCGTTGTAATTCGACGCCAGCGACATGCCATACGCGCCGGTGGTCCAGATAGCCAGTACATCTCCCGTTTTAACCGGCCCAAGCTGCCAATCATGCAGGAAACAATCCCCCGTCTCGCATACCGGACCCACGACATCGACTCGGTCCCGCTGGGAACCCGATTCCGAGCGGTTGCGCATGACCCGCGTAATCGGATGGACGGCACCATAAAGCGAGGGCCGCATTAAATCATTCATGCCTGCATCTACGATCACAAACGTCTTTTTGCCATTGTGTTTGTTATACAGCACGCGCGTAAGCAAAACTCCGGCGGAGGCGATGATGGTGCGGCCCGGCTCCAGCAAAAGATGCAGTCCTAAGGGCCGCACCATATTGGCGATCATTCGCGCATATAAAGCGCGAGAAGGAACTTTTTCATTTGTATAGCGAACTCCCAACCCGCCGCCAAAGTCGAGATACCCCAATGCAATTCCATTTTTTTTCAATTCGTCGACGAAGCTGACCACCCTTTTGAGCGCCTGCTTGAACGGCTGTGGCGTAACGATTTGCGATCCGATGTGCGCGCTGATTCCCTGCCAGCGAATCCACTTCGAACTGCGGTGCGCGAGATATAACCGCCGCGCTTCATCCCAACCGAGCCCGAACTTGTGTTCGTGAAGCCCCGTCGCGATATGCGGATGCCCGCCGGCCAATATGTCGGGATTCACCCGCACAGATACGCCAGGCACCGCACCACCGCGTTCTACATGGCGGGCGGCTTCCTGCTGTAATACATCCAGCTCCGCTTGCGATTCCAGATTAAATAGCAGAATACCTGAACGTCCGCGGCGGTGTGCGCTGGGATATTGCAACGCATCTCGGATTTCCTCGCGGGTCTTGCCTACCCCCGAATACACGATGCGGTCACCACGTGCTCCGATGCGGCGAAGATGTTCGAGCTCGCCTCCCGAAACAATGTCNAAGCCGCTGCCCAGCTTGGCNAGATGCTTGAGAATGGAAAGATTGCCGTTAGCCTTCATCGCAAAACACAGNGTATGCGGCACGCTGGCNAGCCCACGATCTAGTTCGCGAAATGCGCCGGTTATGGCCGCGCGGCTATATACATATGCCGGGGTTTCGAATTTCGCCGCTGCGTCCGGGAGAGACACGCCTTCGCAAAAAATCTCTTCATCACGCGCACTCCCGCCGGATTTTGGCTTCCAGCGAAAATGCGGGCTGAATGTGGTTGGATCTACGGCTTTCAGATCGGAGCGCGGTTTGCTAATGGTCATCTAACTTTGGCAATAACCAGCGTTCGATCATCCGCCAGCGGAGCATTCTGCGTAAACCAATCTACTTCGCGTAGGATCAGGTCGGCCAGCTCAGCGGCTTGTAATTCATGGTGCTGTTCAATCAACTTACGCAGCCTTTCGGTGCCAAAAAATTGCCCTTCGGGATTGGTACTCTCCGCGATGCCGTCAGAATGAAAAACCAGTATATCGCTGGGCTCCAGAACGCCATTCCATTCGTCGTAATTCACTTCTTCAAAGATTCCCAGTGGGAATCCGGTTAACTCTATTTTTTCGCAGTGGCCGTCTTTGTAAAGCAATGGCTGCGATTGCCCCGCGTTCGCTACGCGTAATTTTCGTTTGACCTTTTGCCAGCTTGCAAAGCACGCGGTCATAAAGCGGCCTTCGATGCGCCGCTCGCCGATGATTTGATTCATCTGCTTTAGGATGTCCGCGGGTTGCAGTTTTTGCGGCGCCAAACTGCGCATGATCCCGATGGCCACGGCACCGTAGAGCGCTGCGGCCGTGCCTTTGCCGCTTACGTCGCCAAGCGCTATGCCGAGTTGCTGCGGCCCATAGCGCAAGAATTCATACAGATCGCCGCACACTTCTCGCGCAGAGAGATACCGGGCGGCCATATCAAGCCCATAATCTTCGGTGGGCACCGGTTGCAACAGCGCGCCCTGAATGCGCTTGGCAGCTTGCAAATCCCGTTCCAACCGCGCTTCGTCTCGCGCCAATTTTTCGTACAGTCGCGCATTTTCCAGCGACACCGCAAGATTCGCCGCCAAAATTGAAAGAGTCTGAACGTGGTCCTCGGTAAAGTAATTCAGCTGCGGACTTTCCAGATCCAGCACCCCAATGACTTGCCCTTTGTGAATCATCGGAATCGCCAGTTCCGAACGCGTTTCNGGATTGACCATCAGGTAACGCGGGTCGGCGGAAACATCTGGAACACGNACTGGCGCTTTCAACGTCGCGGCCGCACCCACAATGCCTTCGCTGACCGCGACGCGCAACTTGCCTTGCACGTGCTGGCCATGTTTCACATCGATACGATGGCGGAAAACTTTTTGCTTCTCGTCGTACAGCATCAAGCTGAGGATCTGGTAGTCAATCACGCGCTTGATCTGTTCGGCCGCGCGACGAAGTAATTCCTCCACATCCAGAATAGAGCTGGTTTCGCGGCCGACCTCGTTTAGCAATAAAAGCGTTTCCGCTTGGGTGCGTTCTTTTTGATACAGGCGCGCGTTCTCAATGGCCACGGCCAGCCGGCTGGCCAGCAATGTCAAAATATTCTGCTGATCCGGCGTAAAGTAGTCGGGGTGCCGGCTCTGAATATCGAGCACACCGACGGGTTTCCCCTGCAGCATGAGCGGCACCGCCAACTCCGAGCGGACATTTTCAATCGCCGCAATATAGCGATCGTCTTTGGACGTATCGCTCACGCGCACGGAATGTCCGGTGGCGGCTGCCGATCCCGTAATTCCCTGCCCGATCGGGACGCGCAAATTATCAACGAGTTCGCGTGGGTAGCCGATCGAAAAATAATGCTTGAGATAAGCTCCGCCGCCCTCGATCATTAACACGCCAAAAATGTCGTAATCGATGTGGCGCTTGATGAGCGCAGCGGTGCGAGCCAGCACCTCGTCGAGGTCCAGGGACGAGTTAACGCTTTCGCCGATTTCGGTGAGAGTCGCCAAAACCTCGGCAGGAAGCGGAGTATCAATCGTGTCAGGCGCCACTTCAGCCCGTGTGTGTCCAGGATTCATTGCGTGTCATTATTATAGCAGGCGGAAAGCAACGTCTGGCTGGGCGAGTATTAACAATAAGTTACGATTCCGGCGCACTAGGTTCCAAACTTGGCTCGCGCTTCCTGCATGATCTTGACACCATTGCTGGTCCCAATACGTGTAGCCCCGGCGTCCACCATTTTCAACAGCTCGTCCAGCGTGCGAACGCCCCCGGAGGCTTTAACGCCTATTTCGCGCCCAACCTCACGCCGCATCAACGCCACATCCGCGACCGTTGCACCTGAGGTACTAAAGCCAGTCGACGTTTTTACGAAATCTGCGCCGGCGTCACGCGCCGCACGGCAAGCTCGCACTTTTTCTTCTTCACTCAAGAGCGCCGTCTCTATGATGACTTTCAGAATGGCGCGGCTATCGTGAACGGACCGTAACAAACCTTCAATCTCGCTTCGTACCGCGGCATCGTCGCCGGCCTTCAGTGCGCCGATATGAATCACCATGTCAATCTCTTGCGCTCCTTGTTCAAGCGCCACGCGCGCCTCGTCAAGCTTTACCTCCGGCAAATTCGCGCCTAGAGGAAACCCCACCACAACGCACGTTTTGACTGGTGAATTATGAAGTGCTGCAGAGACTTGACGAACAAAAACTGAATTTACGCATACCGATGCGAATCGATACTGCAGCGCTTCCCTGCAGATACCTGCGATGTCATTTCGCGTAGCTTCCGCTTTTAACAAAGTGTGATCGATCAAGGCCGCTACACCGCCGGAGTTGGTGGGCTGTCCGTTCACTTTTTGGAGCCTTTCCGCTTGCGCTTCTCCGCACTTCCAATGGTCAATATTCCAACATCCAGCAGGTTGCGGAAACGCTCGGCATAATCGAGCCCATAGCCCACCACAAATTCGTTNGGAATCCTGAATCCCACATAGTCGGCTTGCACCGCGGTGATNCGCCTTTCCGGCTTATCCAAGAGCGCAGCGACGCGCAAATGCTTGGGTTTGCGCTGCTGAAAAATACTCAGCAAGTANTGCATGGTCATCCCAGTATCCAAGATGTCCTCCACGACGATGACAATTTTTCCTTCGATACTGGAGTCCAGGTCTCTGGTCAACCGCACTTGGCCGGACGAATGCATTTCGTCTCCATAGCTCGATACGGCAATGAAATCAAAAGAAACTTCTCCCGGGATTTGCCTAGCAAGGTCGGCAAGAAAAAATACCGCTCCTTTCAATACCCCCACGAGGTGCAGCGGTTGGCCCTCAAAATCTCGGCGAATTTGGTTCGCCAATTGCTTGATGCGCTTTTTGATGCGGTCGCGGGGGATAAGCACGCGGACACTTTCGTGGACATGCTCAGCTTGACGGGGTGCGGCATTGTTCTTGAGTTTTCTAGTCATTGAATGGATTCGAACCGAATCGAGACTCTAGCGCACGCGTTGCTGTCTGAGCAAGCGGCACCCACGCTCTTTCCCACAGCCACTAGCGGATTTGAGCGACGTTACAATCGCGATCCGAGTTGTAGCTGGATGCCCCAGCATTTTTGGTCGGGATCTTGTTTCGTTTGCGGGATCAATTCCGCCCGCGAGGCAGTTGGGTGATTTTCCCCAAGACTGTAAAATAAGGCGGAAAGTAATATTCGCCAAGATCGTGACCGATGCAAAAATCTCAACCTGAACCGTGGTTGCGAGGCACTCACTCAGAAATTCCTGCTGTACCTCGTGCTGTGCTTCACGCTCTGGAACTCGCCCGGGAAGATCTAACCACCTGGTGCGGCGAATTGAACGACCAAGAATTGATGGCCACCCCCTCGGGCCTGCCGTCTATCGCATTTCATCTTCGCCATATAGCGCGCAGCCTGGATCGGCTGCTGACATATGCAGAAGGACGCCAACTTGACGAGCGACAACTGCAAGCATTAGCCAGCGAGGCTAATCCCCAGGGTTCCAAGACTGAAATCTTCAGCGGGTTATTAGCGGCGTTATCGGAGAGTTCCGCTAGAATCCTGAAGCTGAGCGAAACGCCCGACGCGCTGAGCCAACCGCGCTCCGTCGGCAGGAAGAATCTGCCAGCCACCGTGGCCGGGCTTCTCGTACACATTGCCGATCACACCCAGAGGCATGTAGGACAAACTATAACTACCGCGAAGATAATCGTTGCGCAGCGTGGTTAACCCCTTTGACAGACTGCTCGACAACGAATCCCCGTCGCGCCGAGGTTCGCAGCCATTACGACATTGCTCACAGGCAACCTCCACAGATAGAATCGAATCACTATTGATCTTCTGCAATATCGTCACGTGCGGAACGATCGCCAGTTCGCCAAACGCCTCCGAACCTTGTGGGTTTGGATGAAACCGGCCAGCCGAAAATTTGTCCGTTGTCGATGAGAGGCCTCAGAATTTGTGTGGAATAACCGGCTTCACTAATAAAAATTGGGAACCTCCTTCAGATCGCATCAGAGCCGCCACAAGTACACTGATTCATCGCGGACCTGACCAGACCGGTGTGTTCGAATCCCAATTATTTTCCATGGGTGCCACCCGTCTCAAAATTATTGACCTGCACGGAGGAGACCAGCCCATCCTTTCCGATGATGGCGACACGGGAATCGTCTTCAACGGAGAAATCTACAACCACCTCGAACTCCGGGGCGAACTGGAGCAGCGCGGGCATCGTTTCACCTCGCACTCCGACACCGAAACCGTTTTGCACGCCTTTCTCGAATGGGACAAAGACTGCTTTTCCCGGCTGCGTGGCATGTTCGCGATTGCGCTATGGTGTAAATCCGAGAAACGCATCGTTCTGGCCCGCGACCGTATGGGCATTAAGCCGCTGTACATCAGCCGTCAGGGCGAAGATCTTTTCTTTGGCTCTGAGCTCAAAGCGATTTTCGCTCATCCGGAAATCCAGCGCAGCATCAGCCTCGCGGGTCTGGACTGTTACCTCTCGCTGAATTATGTGCCGTGCCCGTGGACGCTCGTCGACGGCATCGAAAAGCTTCCGCCGGGTCATTGGCTGGAATGGCGCGATGGACAAGTAACTTCTGATTCGTACTGGCGTCTGCCATTCGGCCCATCGAAACACTGGACGCTCGGTTCCGCCAAAGAGGAACTGGACGGACTGATGCAAAGCGCGCTTCGCGAGCACTTGCTCTCTGACGTTCCCTTGGGTGTTTGGCTGAGTGGAGGGATCGATTCTTCCGCAATTCTGCACTACGCCGCGCAAGCATCGAACTCCCAGCTTAAGACTTTTTCCATCTCCTTCCACGGTCGAAGTTTCGATGAGACGGAATACATCCATCAGGTCGTCAAGCAGTACGGGACCGATCACCACGAAATGGATTTGCCTCCAGAGACTAATTTACGCGGCGCGATAGAAGAATTTGCTTACTACGCGGACGAGCCAACTGCGGATGCGGGGGCATTGCCGGTGTGGTTTTTATCCAAGCTAAGCAAAAGCCGCACAACCGTGGCCCTCAGCGGAGAAGGAGCCGATGAACTTTTTGGCGGCTATCTGACCTATCGCGCCAACCACCTTGCTCGCAGCGCCCGCTTCATGCCTGCGATTGCACGCCGGATCGCACTGGCGGCAATTCGTCAGTGGCCCGTCTCAGACGAAAAAATTGGCTTTGAGTATAAGCTCCAGCGCTTCCTGGAAGGCAGTCTGCTTAATCCCAGGCGCGCTCACACCTACTGGAATGGCACATTTTCAGATATCGAAAAAATCGACCTCTTGCGGGTACCGCTTCCTCCTTCGCTCGATCGGATTCTCGACGGATTCTTGGAGCTTCCCCTTGACCAGGACCGCCTTGCTGCGTTTCTGTGGCTGGATCAAAAATACTACCTGGCCGACGATATTCTCACCAAAAGCGACCGCATGAGCATGGCCCATTCCCTGGAGGTACGCCCGCCTTTTCTCGATCACCGCATTGTCGAATTTGCCGCGTCTTTACCTGCTTCCCTAAAAATTCGAGGTTCACAACAGAAATTTGTCTTACGGCAACTGATGTATGACAAGCTGCCACCCGCCGTACTCACACGTAAGAAAATTGGCTTCGACATCCCGGCGCACGATTGGTTGCGAGGTCCGCTCCGTGAGTTGCTGGTTGATACCTTGCAAGCCGGCGCTGCCGAACATAGCGAACTATTCAATGCGGAAGTCATTCTGAAATTTGTTCGTCTGCATCTGGAGAGAAAAGCCAATATCGGTTATCACTTGTGGGGCTTGCTGATTTTATTTATGTGGATGAATAAATGGCAGATTCAGACCAGTCCGCGCGCGACCCAGAAAGTATTCGCTTACGCAAAAACTGGGTCGTCTATCTAATAGTTTTTTTGATCTCCGGCGCAATCTATCTGGGATGTATCGTCTCGCCTCCCTCCCTGATGGATGATGTGGACGCCGTACAAGCTCAAATCGCCAGGAATATGTTGACCTCCGGCGATTGGGTGACCGCGCGCCTTGACGGCGTCGCTTACCTGGAAAAGGCTCCGCTCCATTATTGGATCAATGCCGCCTTTTATGAGCTGTTGGGAATTTCCGACTGGTCAGCGCGAGTCCCCTATGCACTTTCTGCCATTGCGCTCGCGTTGCTTACGACTGCTTTCGGCATTTGGGCGTTCGGAAAGAACGCCGGTTTTTACGCCGGTCTGTGTATCGCCACTTGTACNGGATTATTTCTCTTCACCCGTATTTTAATCCCCGACGTCATGCTGACCTTTACNATCGCATTGGCGNTGTGGGCGTTCCTTCGAGCCCTCGATCCGCAGGAGACCAANCCTCGATTGTGGGCCATGACNATGGCGGTGAGCCTCGGTCTTGGGTTGCTCCTGAAAAGCCTGGTAGCCATTGTTTTTCCGGTATTCACGGCGCTCATCTATTTGGCCGTGACGCGGCAATTGTTTGCTCGCCAAACCTGGAAGCGCCTTCATCCCATCAGCGGCACACTTATCGTGCTGCTAGTCGCCGCACCGTGGCACCTGCTGGCCACCCTTCGCAATCCGCCATATTTTTCTTTTTCATTTCAGAGTGGCCCTGGCGAGTATCACGGCTTCCTGTGGTTTTTCTTCATGAACGAACAGTTCTTGCGTTTCCTCAATCTGCGTTACCCGCGCGACTACAACACTGTTCCGCGTCTCTACTTTTGGCTCTTCCATCTGATTTGGCTTTTCCCCTGGAGCGTGTACATTCCGGCAATCTTTAAATTGTCCTTCAAGCCCGTCGATCGCGCCGGCCAGACTCGCCTGCTCGCTTTATGTTGGATCGGCTTTCTGCTGATATTTTTTACCTTCTCCACCACGCAGGAATATTATTCGATGCCCTGCTATCCAGCGTTCGCCTTGCTGTTAGGCTCCGCCATGGCAACACGTGACCAATGGATCCGTATCGGCACTAGGGTATTGAGCATTCTGGCTGCCTGTTCGGCCGTGGCAGGCATCGCCATTCTGGTCCTCGTGCGGCATGTTTCCACGCCGGCGGACATCTCCGTGGCACTCAGCTACAACCCGGAGGCTTACACACTTTCGCTGGGTCACATGGAAGACTTGACGCTCGGCTCCTTCGCCTATCTCCGTCTTCCACTAGCCTTGGCGGTTGTAGCGTTTCTTATCGGCGCGGTGGGAAATCTATGGTGGAAGGGCCAACGAGCCTTTCTTGCCACTGCATTCATGATGGTGGTGTTCGCTTATGCGGCGCGTTTGGCCATGGTAGCCTTCGATCCCTTTTTGTCCAGCAGGCCGCTCGCTGAAGTGATTCTGCGTGCTCCCCCGGGGAAGCTAATCTCCGCGTACCCATACTATGAATTTTCATCAGTGTGGTTCTATACCAACCGCGACCCTTTGATCTGGAACGGCCGGTATAACAATTTGGAATATGGCTCCTATGCCCCAGGAGCCCCCGACATTTTTGTCGATGATGCGCGGATGCAATCGCTGTGGCGCGGTGCGGACCGTTATTTTCTAATCGCGGAAGACGGCCAACTCCCACGGATCAACACGGTGCTCGGGCAGCAATTGAATCCCATCGGGCACAGCGGTGGCAAAGTCGTGTTGACAAATCATCCTTTGCCAAACAAAGCGCCATTTTCCACCCCTTAACAATTTTTTGCGATGTCGATATCAAGTGTTTACAGGCCGGACGAATAACCGCAATAATAGTTGTGTTTGTATCGAGCCCAGCTTTAAGAACGTTATAGCCTTGGATGCCATACTCTGATTTCCTAGCCTGCTAGAAACCCGGTACATGAGCAGCGCGGTCTAGGCAGAAAACACAGTATTAGGAGCAATATGAAAATCGCCGTACTCGGTGGAGACGGATATTGCGGTTGGGCCACAGCTCTATATTTGTCGCAAAAGGGTCATGCCGTCGCCATCGTCGACAATTTTTTGCGCCGCCAATGGGATCATGAGCTCGGCGCGCAAACCCTTACTCCCATCAGACCGCTCTCCGACCGCCTGCGCATCTGGCAGAAAATAACCGGTAAGACCATCGAGCTGTTCGTCGGCGACGTTGCCGATTACGATTTTCTAGAGTCCACCATCAAGGCTTTTGAGCCCGACGCCATCGTGCATTTTGCGGAGCAACGCTCCGCTCCTTACTCGATGATCGACCGCAAGCACGCTATCTTCACGCAAGTAAATAACGTCGTGGGCACCATGAACGTGCTCTTCGCGATTCGTGAACTCCGCCCCCAATGCCACCTGATTAAACTCGGCACCATGGGCGAGTACGGCACCCCCAATATCGATATCGAGGAAGGCTACATCACCATTGAGCACAATGGCCGCAAGGATGTGCTGCCCTACCCAAAACAACCAGGCTCCTTCTACCATCTCTCCAAAGTTCACGACAGTCACAACATCATGTTTTGCTGCAAAATCTGGGGCATTCGCGCTACCGATCTGAATCAGGGTGTGGTCTATGGAACCATGACCGAGGAAGTTGAACTAGACGAAGCCTTGATCAATCGCTTCGACTACGATGATGTATTCGGCACGGTCTTGAATCGCTTTTGCGTGCAGGCCGCTATCGGCCAGCCTCTGACCGTTTACGGATCGGGCGGACAAACTCGTGGCTTCCTCGATATTCGCGACACGGTCCGCTGCATTGAAATTGCGTGCGAGAATCCCGCGAAAGCAGGCGAGTGCCGCGTCTATAACCAATTCACGGAGCAGTTCTCCGTATTAGAACTGGCCCGCATGGTGGAAGCTGCAGGTAAAAAACTTTCCATGAATGTTGAAATTGACCATTTGCCAGATCCGCGTGTGGAGTCCGAGCACCATTACTACAACGCGAAACACTCCAAGTTAATCGACCTGGGCTTGCAGCCGCACTTTCTCTCCGACTCTTTGCTGGATTCTCTGGTAAACATCGCGGTCAAGTACCGTGACCGCGTCGATGCTTCCCTCATGCTGCCGCAGGTAAATTGGCGCGAACCACGCAATGACCGACGCCTGCAAAAAAGCATGACCGCCCGTGCCACACTCGGTGGCGCCGAAAATAGCGGAGTCCGCACCGGCAAGGCCAAACGCTAACCGCTGCTTAAGCGCAGATTTTCGTTCACACGTTGCGCGAACGCGAAATCAAACGGGAATGGCTTGCCATCCAGACTGTTTTCAAAGCGCGCCAGGAAGCGTTGAATGATAGGCTCCTTGCTGCCTAGAAAATCAATGCTCGCAACCCGCTTGTTATCAGAGTCCAGCCACACCGTTCGCTGATCCGGTAACTCGTAGCCGCAACGAATTTCCAACCAGCCGGAGTGCGGAACTGCGTACTCACGCATGGCCACGAGGTGCGATCCGAGATTCTGCATCGCAGAAATCCCCAAATGATTGCCGGCCTGCACGTTGAATACGCCGCCAAATTCCAAGTCATTTTCGTGCTGGTACCGCCTCCGCCAATTCTCAATCTCGGATAACAGGCAATATTCGAAATGAACCCCACTCTTTACCCCCGCTCGGGCCCCCGACGCCTGCAACAAGGTGGTTTCTTCCGACGAATATACCCAGGGCTTTTCGACGATCACATGTAAGCCCGCTGCAAATGCCGCTCGAATCAACACCGGCACGTGCGCTCCGGGAGGCACGCAAAGCCACACGATCTGCGCCGCGCTGCCCAAAAAAGTTTGCGCTAATCGCGATTCGTGAGCGGCGCTACTCTCGCTGGTCGCCCCGCGCAAACCCAACGCGAATTCAGCGCGCCGACCTTCCTTCGTGAGCAGCCCATGTATTCTCCTACCCCAGCGCCCCCTGCCAACGATGAGGTAGGCCGGGCGGTTGGCGTTATTCATAACCAGCGATTTTCTCGCAAACCATTCTGGCCGCCTTCACTGCACCGACGACCTTGCCGGAAAAAATATGAATCTCCCCTGGAAGACCATCACGCACATACAAAGTCCGTCGGTCATGTTCCGGATTGTCTTCCACCACCCGCAATGTGAACCGGGAACCGATGTACGTCGCCTCTTTCGCCGCCGGCACCGCGAGGCAGCAGTCTTCGCGCATAGCTTCAAACCGCGTATTTGCTGCACTGACAAATTCACTGTGGTTTAACGCACTGAAATACTTTTCAGGGACCGGGTCTTCTGGATTTGAGCTAGTCCAATGATTTGTATGCTTGGCAGAACCAAATAGCGAATGACGTGAACTGCCGTACGGGTCAAACGCCGTAAAGGGTCCATCGACGACCACCAGCGCTATGCGCTGCAACTCCGCTGGCAATGCGATCAGAATTTTCTCGGCCACTTGATATTTCGCGATCTTAAAAATATCGCGGCTGGCTCCCGTTCCGTAGGTTGCCCAAACGACGAAATCGTAATTTCCGCGGATCTCCTGCAAAAACACTCTCTGTTCAAACGTTATTCCCAGCGCGTGTAACCGCGATTCGATCACCGAACGAAGCAAATCAGGATCGTATATATTTTCCTCGACTTCGTAACACTGATCGATGTACTCAAAATTCATCCACTGCGGACGACAAGCATTCAGCGCGAGCCCGTGGGACCGCATGATCTGCTCGTATTCCTCGGGACGCGTGCGCGAGCCTTCTCGCGGAATAGCGTAATAATGACGGCTGTTTCGAACGATAGCTGGCGCAAACGCCTGGACAAATTCCCGCCGCGCCTCCAGCGTCTCCATGATCGTTTCTGGACTGCGCGGGTAATGATAGCCGGAGTGAACGCGATACTGATTGATTGCTGATGCTGCGCACATGACTCCCAGCGGATCGTACAGACTGACCTGATGGCCCCGCTCAGCTAACCGGATAGCCGCGGTTGCTCCATAAATCCCGGCCCCAGCTATAGCGATTTTTGCGCCCATCTTTATGAGGGAATGAACTTCAAGTACACCTGCGGCTTATTTTATCCGGACGCCGACCTCGTCTAACTTTTGCGCCGGCTGCCGTCCCGGCACGAGCATCCCACCCTTGACAATATAATCCACGCCGCGCCAACGAATGCTGCGACGCACAAAGCTGGCCAGCCAGATAAAAAATGCCGTCGCATCCCAGGCCACAAAGAGTGGCAGCGTCTTCCACAAGTTTTTATCTCGCAGACCCCAGGTCCCGACGCACAGAGTCATTACCGTGCGCAGCACCAAATACATCCCGAAATAAAAAGCAGCAACGGCCAACGCGGGATCCACTGCCACTGCAAGCAAAGACCATGCGAGCCCCTGCGTAAAAATCAAACCAGCATGCCCCCAGGGCCGCATGTGGCGCATCACCGTCATCCAGCGCAACCGCTTGATCAGCAGCCCACCTAGCGATTGATAATCCGCCACCGTCTGCACCGCATAAGGAAGCATCTCCACCGTCACGCCCTGGGCGGCGATCAAACGGCCGGTCAGCAGGTCGTCAGCCGGCCGGCTCTCCAATGCCTGAAATCCTCCGAAACCCGCAAGCAGTTTGCGGGTAGTCACAATGGTCTGCCCAAATGCGAACTTAACACCATCAAGCAGCCACGCCACCATGACCCCGGGATAAAAATCAGAAATCATGCCCATGGATTGAAAACTCTGCGCCATAGTGGTGTCATCCACCGAAACATAAAGGCATGTAACTCCGCCCACCTTGGGATCCTGCAATGGCGCGACCACCGTCCTAAAATAGTCCGGCTTCACTCGCACGTCACTATCGTTAATCACCAGCACTTCATGCTGGGCCTCATTGACCAACCGCACCAGCTTGGCCACTTTGTCATTGATGGCATTGCGGCCAGAACCATATAAAATCCTGATTTTGCACTCGGGAAAATCACGAACCAGCTTTTCAAGCACTGGCACCGACGGGTCAAGCTGGTCGTGCACACAAAACAGGAGCTCGTACTCCGGATAGTCTTGCCGACAAAAACTTGCGAAATTTTCGTAGGCTTCCGGGTCCAGGCCGCGAACTGGCTTCAAATTACTAATTGGAGGAGTGAAGTCGGGTTTTTGTGACTTATTGCGCGGAATACTTGTGAAAAACTTTATAGAACTATAAATTGCGATCAGATAATAAATAAACGGAATAGCCGCGACGACCAGAACGAAATACATGAAACCCGGTGAAATTATCGCACCTCTCGCATTCCGATTCCTTGGCGCCCGCCGCTTCCTTGACAAATAACGGCAGTTGCTCTCGTCAGACCCTGAGAAAGAATATCAAAAAGGAGTGTTCCATGCCGCTGAGACCGCATTTCTCCAAAACGATACCGCCGCCAAATGCGCTTCCAACGTTGGGGAGAATCGGGGACATCAAGTAAACTTAGAAGCTACCCTACTTCCAGAGCACGTTAAAGGCATCGCTAATCAATGACCGATCCACCTGGCTTACATTTTAAAACTTTTCTATTAATTCTAATGATTGTCGTGTTTGCCCCGCTGGGCAACGTGTTGCTCGGCAAAGGCATGAAAACCGTCGGCCCCGCGACGCATTGGGCAGTGGCCGATTTGTGGAGCGTTTTCGTTCGCATCTGCTCCTCCGGGTACATCTGGCTGGGTGTTGCGTCGTTGATGACGTTTTTCGTCGCCTACATGCTGGTGCTGACCTGGGCGGACTATAGCTATGTGCAGCCCGCTTCGTCCTTTTCCTATGCCATGGTCGCGCTGCTCGGCTACCTCTTGCTCGGTGAAGTGATCACGCCGCTGCGTTGGCTGGGCATCGCCATGATTTGCCTGGGTGTGCTCATCGTGGGACACACTCCTCCCCGCACCACTGCGGTCAAAGTCTAACGTGCGCGAATTCCTTTTGCTCTGTGTCATCGTGGTGGCCGGCACCGGCGGCGAGCTTTGCGTCACTCGAGCCATGAAGCAAATCGGCGAGGTCACCGATTTCCGCCCGTCGGCGTTAATACGATTTATTCTAAAAGCCTTGGTGGGCGGCTGGATGTGGGTCGGCCTCGCCATGATGGCGGTGGCGTTTTTCGCGCTTTTGGCGGCCTTGTCCTTCGAAAATGTAAGCTTTGTGGTTCCCGTTACGGCCCTCAGCTACGCAGCCGGTGCAGTGGGCGCGGTGCTCTTCCTGCGCGAACGCATCAGCTTTCAGCGATGGATCGGCGTTCTGATAGTGTGCGCCGGCGTCACCATCGTTCTCTTCAGCAAACATTAAAACCGCTTGAATAGCCCGCAGTTTGCGGATTGCAGAACCTAAGGGTGCTCCGGCTGTACCTGTGTTGGAGTTCCCACCTTGATGGTTACTCCGAATCTCTTGTAGTTCGCATAACGTACGGTCATGCGAATATGCACCGCCCCGGCGCTGAATTGCAGCATGTCGTCCGCCCGCGTGTAGGTAGGAAACCAGTAGTGCCCCTCGATGTTCTCGCGAAATGTCTCAAATCGGGGAAACACATTTTCCTGCCCATGCTTTTTGATATCGGGAACCGCTTTTCCATCGGTCTTTACGATCTCGAGGTCGGCATCATCCACCCAAATGCGCCCCTGAAAATATCGCTGGTTCTTCTCCAGTTTCTTTGGACCGACATCGAACACATACGTATTGAGCTGATCGACAGCCTCGCGCCCCACATATTTGATGTCGTATTTGGGCAATTCTTCGCTGGTGAGCACGAAAGGCTGCACATGCTCCAGGTCGTCCAGGTCCTGCTGGGACATCTGAATTCTCTGCAGCGTCGAAGCGGGCGCATACGTTACTTTCTCGTAGCGCTTCCCGTCTGGCGTAAAAAGAATATCGCTCCTCATCTGGTATTCCCCGTCGGCCATCCCGTCGCCGTCAATGGTTTGTATTACGAACGTCTGGGTATAGGTGTAATTATCCCGTTCTTTTTTGAACTCCGCCTCGCGCGCTGCAAAGCGTTGGATGATCTGCTCTACGGGTAATGCCGGCGGTTGATTGGAAATGCTCGATGTCCCACCTTGGGAGGCTGTNCCGGGTGCCGGAGTGGTGGCCGTGGCGTCGGGCTTAGTCTGGGAGGCGCTGGAATTTGGCGACGGAGTCGGCAGCGGGACTTGTCGCTGCGCTCCAAGCGACACACAACACACCAAGGACACGGCCAGCAATGCAGCGGTAGTAGCACTCGCCGCGTAAGTCGTCGCCTTACGCATTTGAAGGTCCCAAAGCATCCGCCCACGCTCCTAGCTGGTAATCACTGTATGAGATGCAATTTTCTAGGATAACGCAACTTCACCAGCGGAAAGCCACACTGGCAAAGCTGCTGCGTAGCACCTGTTTCCATGAGCCACGAGGGGATAAGTGAAGAGACTACCCAATGTCAGGCTTCGATAATTTGATTCTTTACCGCGTAGCGCACCAGTTCGCTGACCGAATGCAGCTCCAATTTCCTCATAATATTGGCGCGATGCGTTTCCGCGGTCTTCACACTGATATTCAGCGAAACTGCAACTTCCTTGCTGCTTTTCCCTTCCGCAAGCAACTGCACAATTTCGCGTTCTCTGGGCGTCAACCGGTTTCGCAACACCGTCCCTGGATCGGGTGCGTGGCTTCCAGTATTAAATCCATTCAAAACCATGTCCGCGGCTCGGGCCGTGAAATACGAGCGGTGATTGGAAACGGCTTCTACGGCGGCCACCAGGTCGCGGTCCGCGTCCGACTTCATAATATAACCACGAGCGCCGGAAGCGAGGATTTCGCGCACCAGCTGATCCGAAAAATGCAGCGTCAAAATCACAATTTCGGTCTTGGGCAAAATCTTCAATATCTTGCGCGCCGCTTCCAAGCCGTTCAGCTCCGGCATGCTGATATCCATCACCACCACTTTGGGCTTCAGTTGCTCTGCGAGCGCCACAGCTTCGCGACCGGTGCTCGCTTCCGCGCACACTTCCCAGCCCGGCCTGGAGTTAAGCAACTGCTTTAGACCGCGGCGAACAATGTCGTGATCGTCAGCGACCAGGATCTGCATCGCGTCACCACGCGGCCTGACCGGCTTCAGTTCGCTTCCAACAGCTGATTTATCCACGGCTAAACCTAGCCTTTCAAGTAAACAAAAAAAGTCCCGAACCCAGTTCTGTTATAGCACTGATGTGAGCATTGAACCAACCAGCACGCGCGAACCACCCACCCACTCCAAAGCAGGTGTTTGGCCTAGACTGCTTGAACCACAGACTCCGCGGGAGGAATCGGCTCTGGGAAAAAAGTTTCCTGACGCAGTAACTTATCCACCGCTTCCAAAAGAGTGCTCGCCACCTGAGTCTTGGTCACATATCCTTGGACGCCTATCTTTTTGGCTTCCCCGATCAATTGGGTGCTCTCATGCATCGAAAGTATAAGGATCGGAACCTTCGGCAGGGTTCTTCGAATTTCTCGCGCGGCCTCAAATCCACTCAATACCGGCATCGTGATATCTAGGATAATGAGGTCAGGTTTGAGCGCATTTGCTTTCTCGATCGTTTCCTTGCCGTTCTCGGCTTCACCGCACACTTCCACATCTGAACGCGAAGAGAGGATCGCACACACACCTTTTCGAACAGCTTCGTGATCATCCGCGATAAGTATTCGCAAGGATGGGGCCCCTTCCCATTTCAGGACCCGCTAGGATCCCCTATTGATTTACACCCTATGTTACTCGTTTTAAAGCCCGCATACTGCGATTTTCGTGTTGTAAATGCTAACCACAAATTTGCCGACATCCTTTGCGAGAACTCGAAACTCACCCATGTCCCAAAAGCGACTTTTATGTCCAGTCGGGGTTTATCCTTACAGTGCTGTAGTTACATATCTTTATCGAATCGTCTGCGGCCGAAAGCATAATTAGGAAAGAGGACTAGTATGCGTATGATCCATTCCATCAGAACGGCGTTCTTTGCTGCGATCATGTTTGCAATACCGGCGGCCTCTTTCGCGCAAATCAGCGTAGGCATCGCGGTCCGGATTGCTCCGCCCGAATTGCCGGTCTACGAACAGCCAATATGCCCCGGGGAGGGCTATATCTGGACGCCCGGGTATTGGGCTTATGGCGACGATGATTATTATTGGGTGCCCGGCACCTGGGTGTTGGCGCCACGTGTAGGGGTTCTTTGGACGCCCGGCTACTGGGGTTGGGGCGACGGCGGCTATTACTGGCACGCCGGTTATTGGGGACCGCATGTCGGCTTCTATGGCGGCGTGAATTACGGATTCGGTTACGTCGGAGTTGGCTATCTCGGCGGGCGCTGGGACCATGATCGTTTCGCGTACAACCGTGCTGTGAATAACGTCAATGTAACTGTCATTCACAACACCTATAACACCAGAATCACCAACAACTACTACTCTTCGACACGCGTCAGCTATAACGGCGGCAATGGCGGCGTTCGCGCGCGCGAGACAGCCCAGGAGCAAAGGGCCGCAAGAGAACAGCACCTCCAGGCGACGAATGTTCAGTTTCAACACGAACATGCTGCGCGATCCGATCGCTCCCAATTCGCTTCCGTAAATCACGGACGCCCGAATGTTGTAGCCACACCAAAGCCAGGTGCTTTTAATGACCGCGGAGTTGTTCACGCCAACGCCGCCGCTGAGTCAAATTCACGCTCGAATGCACGCGTCGGCAATTCTGTGAATTCGAACAATACGCACCCAAACGGGGCTCGCAACGACCGCCCAAGCACTGCGAACCAACCAAAC
>JGI12053J15887_10000103_pt1 | contig 26276 bp, 25 predicted proteins | sample MedBloCAOM1_O3_FD_15887 | JGI IMG/M metagenome (IMG submission 15887)
CTCGAGCCGCAGGGATTGCGATCCAGCACATACGGATTTTTTGTTTGCCCGCCACGGCCGCTCCAACCGCTGGTCGATTGATTCGAACGAATGTTGGCCCACTCGCTAAGATTGGTTTTGCCCAGAATGACCGCGCCGGCTTCACGCAGCTTCTGCGCCACCTTGGAATCCTTAGGCGGCTTGGAGCCCAGCAGCGCCAGCGAACCAGCAGTAGTCATCATGCGATCGGAAGTATCGATGTTGTCTTTGAGCAAAACCGGGATGCCGTGCAGCGGCCCGCGGAGGTGTTTCTGTTTGCGTTCCTTGTCGAGCTCCTTGGCAATGCTAAGCGCGTCAGGGTTTACTTCGATGACGCTGTTGATGGCCGGACCATGTTTATCGATGGCCTCGATGCGCTCAAGATATTTTTCGGTGATGGAGTGCGCAGTGAAGCGGCCGGAGGTCATGCCCTCTTGCAGTTCCGCAACGGTAATTTCGTCGAGTCCGAACGATCCTGCCGAGCTCTTTGTTTCAAATGCCGGCGAGACGCGGGAGGAAGACGCAGCAAGTGCAGAACGTGGAGTCAACACCGCCGCCGAGGCTCCCAGGAGGCTTGCCTGAATAAATTTTCTGCGCGCGGGAAGTTCGGAACCGGCCAGCTTGGTTTCGCGTTCGTCCGACTGCGAAGCCTTGCGCAACGGCGATTCGCCGTCCACGCCTGATTCATCCTTCATTTGTGACCTCGTGAAAATAATTTAGGCGGAGACATGTTACGTCAAGTTAGGGCTTCGCGCAGCCATGCTAAACGCGCTGGTCTATGCCGCGCCACTGTCATGTCGAGGATCCCGAGTCTTAAAAAATGTCTCGACCTTGTAGTTCCGAACGCGGAAATTTTGGTGTCGAAAGTTCCCATATCGAACAGAGCACTCTCGCGAATCGTTTTTTTGACGCTCTCCAGCCTTCGATAAACTGTCTCCAAGCTTAATTCTTGGGGTGTGCCATGAAAAAATACGAAGACAACAACCAAAGATTGCCGGAATTTAATGTCACCGCGTGGGATCGTTCCAGGCAACGCCTGCACGCCGGAGCCATCTTGTTCGCAGCTTGCGCAATTGCCGCCGGAGCGCCAGTGTGGGCCCAGGACGTGGCGGAAGTCGCGCGCCAGGTTCAAACCCGTAAGCAGCACCAAACCAAGCATAAAAAGCACGTGTACACAGAAGAAGATCTGAAGCGCGCGCGAATCCTTACTCGCGAAGATCAGGAACTGCTGGCCGCGAAGAAGCGGGACGCCGCAGTACCCGGCGCCGAAGCCCCCATCAATTTAGAGGCGCAAGCGTTGGAACATCTGCCGCTCGGGGATGTAGCTCGCATGTACCGCGCAATGAAAGAGTTGAACCATTCGCAAACGGGAGAGCTCGCGGAATATCACATGCCTGTTGCAAATGTCGTACTGGCATCTGCAAAGGTGGAATTCGTCGCGCCGAAGCCAAACACGGTAGAGGCCACGCCGCCTAACGCACCCACGGCGCCGGTGTTCCCAAATGCGGAGTTGAATGCGCTGAAATTGAATTCGCTATTGGTACCGGCAAAACCAAACGTCCCAGCACCAACTCCTAAGCGGAGGCCCGCCGCGCAAACATTTTCCACTTTGGGGGCGTTTGCCGCGAAGACGAAGTTTGCTGTTTCAAAACCGAACATGCTTGTGCCAGCAGTGTATGAGGCACCAACTGCTCCAGTATTTGCAAACGCCGAATCGATTCCAACACCGGACCTGGGGTTTGCTGCCTTCCGTCCGACTACACAACCTGCACCCGCGGCGCCAGCCTTCTCGAATGCCGCAGGGCCACGCAGCGTCATCGTGAAGTATGGCGATTCGTTGTGGAAGTTGGCGCAAATAAATCTGGGCGACGGTCACCGCTGGCATGAGCTGGCGGCCATTAATCCCGGCATCGTCAATCCTGAGCACATCGTGCCGGGCACGCCTATCAATATGGCGGGCACCACCGCGGTTGCGCCAACTGCACCATCGGATTCCGCGGTGAAGGTGCGCAAAGGTGACAGCTTGTGGAAAATTGCGCAGAAAAAGCTAGGCTTCGGGGGATTCTGGGGCTGCATTGCAAAAGCTAACCCCGTGATTCGCGACGCAAACCGCATCTATACCGGCCAGGTTCTGGCGGTGCCTGACACCTGCGACACCTCGTCGTCAAAATAGCTAACCCTTAAGCTGATCCTTAACGTCGGCCCGTCTGCGTTTTAAGAGGCGGCAACTCGAAATTTTTGCGCCATTTTATCGGTTACAATAATCTTGTAGTGCAGCTTTGCGCGAGGCTCCGTTGATTCATCGCCACATCTTCCACAATGAAAGCCTATTACCTATCGAGAAGTCCCGGCTTTCCATGGGCCAGGCCGGACTAATCTGTGGGTGGGGCATATTTACAACTCTGCGTATTGCGCGTGGCGAGGCTTTCGCGTACGAACGGCACTGGCGGCGGCTGGACAAACATGCCGCGATTATTAGACTGCCGATGCCCTACGCGCCCGCCAAAGTGCGCATGCATCTTCACGAAGTAATCCGCGCCAATAAAGTTACAGAGGGCTGCGCCAGAATTTATCTTGTTTATAACAACGTGGGATTCTGGCAAAGCGACGAACCACGCCCTCAAGTCGATCTCCTGATTTGTTCGGCTGGGCTACCTCAGTATGCGGACAGTGCCCGCCTGGGGCTGCATGCTCACGGCCGGCACGCCGCTGCCGCGCTTTCGGGAATCAAGAGTATTTCCTGGCTCAATAATGTTTGGGCGGTGGCGGAAGCTGCAAAGGAAGGCTTTGACGAGGTTGTGCTGCTGAACGAACGCGGCGAAGTGTCGGAGTGTACCTCCGCCAATATTTTTGCGGTCAAAAATGGCAAGGTGCTGACTCCTCCGTTAAACGCCGGTTGTCTTGAGGGTGTGACACGCGGAATTTTGATGGAAATCGCTCCCGAAGCAGGCGTATCCGTTGCGGAGCAGTCTTTGCGCCCAGAAGACTTGTATTCCGCCGACGAAGTTTTTATTTCTTCGACGAACCGCAATGTCATTGGAGTGGACGAGATCGCCGGTCACAAAATCGCCGCTTCCCCAGGCCGGGTCACCAAGCGGATTAATGACCTCTTCGACGCATATATCGACGATTATGTGACGCGCCGGGTCTCTACCAGCGCGCGCTAGCTTCTTTCTCCCACTAAAACTTGTTTACCGGGAACTTTCCAGCATCTCTCCACGTTTCTGAGAGATGAGACTTGCCGGTACCAACCTTTTTCGGAATTATTCGTCTCAAAAATAGCCACTACAGCCGTCTAAACGGGCGCCTACACAAGCGCACAGGCCCTCGTCTGGGAGAAGAAATCATCATGCTGGAGTCTCTGGGTTCAGATCTCCGCTTTGGGGCCCGCACGTTGTGGAAGAGCCGCGCGTTCTCCGCCATCGCGATCATCACCCTGGCGCTCGGTGTCGGTGCTTCCACAGCAATTTTCAGCGTGATAGACAATATCCTGTTGGAGCCGTTTCCCTATCCAGCGGCACAACGCTTGATGTCCCTGGAGATTCATAACACCGACGAAAGCCATCCGGGTGGGCGTGGCGCCTTTACCGACGCCGAATTTCTGGATTATTCGACGCAAAATCACGTGTTCGACAGCACTATTGCAATGGCCCAGGAGGATGTGTTGTATACCTCCGGTGACGGTACCGAACGCTTTCAAGGCGACCTCATCACTCCCAACACTTTCGAATTCCTGGGTGTTCCGCCGTTACTGGGACGCGCGGCGCAGCCCGCAGATTACCAACCTGGGGCTCCACCTATTTTTATTCTGCGTCACAAAACCTGGGTGAGCCGTTTCAGCTCCGACCCGTCGATCCTTAACAAGACTTTCACTCTGAATGGCGTGTCGCGCACACTCGTGGGTATCATGCCGCCCCGTTTTGCTTGGGGCGACGCAGACATGTGGGTTCCCGAAACTCCGGTGCGAGCTGAAACAAACTCCAACGGGTTCCCGCGGTTTTGGTTCATGTTGGGACGCCTGAAGCCCAGGGTTACCAAGGAGCAAGGCGCCGCCGACTTCGCGGTACTCGCAACGCAGCAAGCCACCTTACATCCCACGGAATACCCAAAGCATTTTTCCGTACAGCTCAACTCCCTGGCCGACGGCGTGGTCGGACAATTCCGCACCACTTTGTTCATCGTGCTGGCCGCGGTCGGATTACTGCTGCTGATCGGTTGCGGCAATGTCGCGAATCTTCTCTTGGCGCGTGCCACTACACGAGAAAAAGAGTTCGCAGTGCGCGCAGCACTCGGGGCCGGGCGACGCCGCCTCATTCAACAACTACTGGTCGAGAGCATGTTACTCGCGATTGGAGGCGCATTATTCGGCGCACTGCTCGCCTGGGCGGGACTTAAAGGATTGATCGCCATTATTCCCCCGAATATCATCCCGGCAGAGAGCGTCATTCGCATGAACGGCACGGTGTTGCTGTTCACCCTTGCAGTGGCGGTGCTCACGGCTTTGATTTTCGGGTTGGCTCCCGCGTTGCAAGCCTCGCGTCGCAACTTGAACGACTCGCTTCGCGATAGCAGTAAAGGGACCAGCGGTGGATCCAGCCACGCCAATATACGCAATGCTGTGATTGTCTTCGAAGTGGCTCTATCGCTCACACTTCTTATTGGCGCCGGCCTCTTGATGCGCAGTTTCGCCGCGCTCCATGAAGTAAAACTAGGACTGCGGCCAGATCACATACTGGTAGCGCGACTGCCGTTGCCGCAGGACCGTTATAAGACAGCGACGCAGGTGGCCGGCTTCTTTCGACCGGTACTTCAGCGCCTGAATTCACTATCGGGCGTGGTCTCTGCCACAGAAACCAGCGCGCTTCCGCCATACGGCGGCATTCCATCCGACATCGAAGTTCCCGGGAAAGTCCACACCGAGAAGTGGACCTCGTTATTCCAGCTCTGCAGCGAACAATATTTTACCGTTCTACGCATCCAGTTCCAGCGCGGCCGCGGCTTCACGGAATCGGAAGTCAACAATGCGCGGAAACTGGTGGTGATCAATCAAACTTTTCAGCGCAAGTATTTTGTCGACGAAGATCCCATCGGCAAACGCATTCATATACTACAGCTCGAGAAATTCCCGGACGCCCAGCCCGATGCCTGGTACGAAGTGATCGGAATCGTCGATGACGTCAAGAACCAAGGCCTTCAGGATCCGATTATTCCGGAAACCTGGGTGCCCTACACCGTGACCGGTTCCGCCGCGCGAGGAGTGCTGGTACGTACTGCAGGAGACCCATTGCTGATGATGAACACCGTGCGGCAGGAGATCTGGGGCACGGACCGCAGCGTGGCGCTAACATTGACCGGCACGATGGAAAACTTCATCAACTCCTTTTCCTATTCGCAGCCGCGATTCGGATTCCTGCTGGTCACCGTGTTCGCAGTAGTGGGAGTGATTCTCGTGTCGATCGGTGTTTACAGCGTGATTGCCTACACCACCGCCCGCCGCACCCACGAAATTGGCATTCGAATGGCGTTGGGAGCGGATGGCGGAGACGTTCAGAGGCTAGTGATACGTACCGGACTGCGGCTGGTGGCGCTCGGGATTGTTATCGGTCTGTGCGTGAGCTTTGTACTGGCCAGGCTGATTGCCAGCCAACTCTGGGGAGTGTCGGCGCACGATCCCCTGACGCTCGTAGTCGTTCCGTTCTTGCTTTTGATTATTGGAGTAGTGGCTTGCTGGATTCCAGCAAGGCGCGCTACACACGTCAGCCCGGTCATCGCTTTGAGGTATGAGTAAAACCGCGCCAGCCTTACAGCCGATCGATTGCGTGAATCGCTGACGTCTGAAGAATTACCGGCCGCGCGAACTCCTTCTCTTTGAAGCTGAGGCGCGCTTGCCGGATCGGCCGGATTTGGCACTTCGTTTCGCGGAACTCTTCTTGGCAGGCGCTTTTCTCGTTTTCTTCTTCGCCGCAACCTTCCGCTTGGCAGTTTTCACTTTGCGAACCACTTCATTTGTGGTTTCGCTTAGAGACTTTTGCGCGGCACCAGCCTTGGCGGCAAGGCTCCCCAATGTTGATCCGATGGTCTCCGCAACGCTTACCAGTAATCCGCTGCTCTTATCGTCCACCTTATTACCGTNCGTCATGTGCGCTCCTGGGTTGCNGGGTTAACGCCAAAAAATCTCAAAAGACAAACAAGTGCGCACCCATATTTGATATCACTGGGTGCGCATTGTAACTGCATATAGCAGTAATCGAGTAAGCTATGTTTCCCGCGCACAATTGNCAATATCGCGCGAAATGTTANACCGGTCTGCGCCCTTGGATAATGCGGATCAATACGACGATGATCGCCAAGACGAGCAGGATGTGGATGAAGCCACCCAACGTGTATGAGGTGACTAGACCCAGCAGCCACATAATCAAAAGTATAACTGCTATTGTCCAAAGCAAGTCCATTCTCCTGTCTCCTTAAAATAAGTTCTTGACGGCCCGTCGGGGCCTCTCAGAGATGCTGGGACAGTAAGTGGAATGTGTCTCGGGAGCCATCAGGTAAACGATGTAGGGTTCAGTACATTTTGTAGTATCGCGCATTCAGCGCAGAACTAAGTCGACGATAAAAAACCACCACCACTCCTTCCGCCAAAAATGAAAAGCCGCAGACTAGTAATCCGCGGCTTAAATTTACTGTTTTTTAGCGAGGCGTACTTACGAGTGCGACGCGTAATCCGACCCGCCGTTGGGTCTGGAGCCGCTTCCACCACTAGGCCCGCCACTACTGGGTATAGCACTAAAAGGCGCGGCCGGCCGGCCGCTCGCAGCCTTCCTATAGTGTTCCGTAAAACCCGGAACGAGCGCTTCGATGAACTCGCTTATGCGCGTCGTAGCCATCCCTATGGCCGCATTCTTCAGGTTCTCCCATGTTTCCGAAGACTTTGCAGCGGAATAGCCACTCGAGTAGGAAGAACCAGTTGAAGGCGATTCCACATGTGGCGCGCTGTAAGGGCTCTCGCGGTTCGTGTAAGGAGTCCAAGGGTCAATCGACGACTTGCGGCGCGCCTTCGACGCGCTCGGCAATAACGCCGAAAGCACGGCGCCCCCGATAAACGCCGCCCCAAGCATCAGTGCGGGTCGCTCTGCGAACTGCGTACGCCAATCGAAAGCGCTCTTAACCTTGTCCTCCAGCTCGCTAATATTCTCTTCCAATTCGCTGCGTGTATGTTGAATGTGTCGTTCTATTTGATCTGGCTTTTCGCCCATTGTACGTTCTCCTTCATCGTTTCGATCGTTCGTTCAGGAACTTTGTTTACCTGCTTGAGTCGCTTGGACGCAGTGGTGATTAGNGCAAGAGCAATGAGCCCCAGCACCGCTCCCACGATGAGCGCTGCCANCCAGGTGGGTACTACCGTGGCAAGACCCATCACCAGTGTGAATATGAGGAAGCCCAGGGCGTAAAACCCAATCGCGGCCCCGACAATGATCATTTTTAGCGGCGGAGCGGCCTGGGACGCCTCGTCCTTGATTTCGGCCTTCGCCAGGCGAAATTCGGAGCGAATAATCTCCTCGATGTTGCCGACGATGTCTTGAAGAACTTCAGGCACACTTCTGCCATTTGGATGAATCGTCATTTGAGCTCCCTCAGCAGACCCTTAATCAATCCCTGCTGCGCATCACCCGGGCAAGAAGAAACCCGAGGATCGCGGCCGCTGCCAGGGACTGGCCGGGATAGCGCTTTACCAATTCGGCGACGTCGTCAGCCATCTCTTTGAAATCGTGATCGCGTACGTACTCTGCCGTGGCCTGCAGCTTGTCGGCCGTAGCGTGCGCTGCACTCGCGACCCGGTCGGACGTTGCATGTGCTGCACTTGCGACTCGGTCGGACTTGGCATGCAAGGCCGAGGCAGTCCTATTCAAAGATTCAGCCGCCGGTCCGCGGGACGCATCGATCTTGTCGGCAGTCCTGCGCCCGAAGTCGGATACGCGCTCTTTTACGTCGGCAGCCTTCTCGGAAATCTGTTCCTTCAATCTTGCAGCCGTGCCGGAAGCCGCGCCACTCGTTCCGGAGCCATCGCCATATCTTTGTTCTGCGTCTTGTTGATAATTTTCGTCCATGATTTCTCCTTTTCGTCCCGGAAGCGGGTCACACCAAACCGAGCAGAGGTTAAGGGACCCGATTCATTAACGTCGCGAATCGTATTCTCTGGTGCTCTCGCGGACCATCCGGTAAAAAGCGTAGATTGTATGCGCGTTCGCGGTACTGAATCGATATTTGAGGATGACAGGCTATAACTCGACCGGGCAACTCCAGAGTATTTCACCCAGCATTAGATCGTGTATGCTTAGGCAGCGTTTTTCTGCTCGTGCTTTTCGACGTGGGAGGGTTATGCTCGGCTTCTATGAGGAAATGGCGGACTTGGCGGCCATGAGTGAAGACGATGGTTTCCTCGGCCAATGTGCGGGCTCAGAAATAGAAAAGAGCGCGCCTGAGGATCAGAACCCCCACGCCAGCTTACTATCCGCTGAGTTAGTCCGACGCGGGCCGCGGCAGTTGAAGCTATCAACCTATCCACTAGACAGCGATACCAACGCTTGAGCGGTAGCAAACTTCTGCGCAACGCGTGTTGTCGGCCACACGACAGTCGCAGTTACTCTCACCAAAATCGCAAAACTTCTTGTACCCTCAATACTAGGTGACTTTGCAGTGGCCCGCACTTCTCCAGCGAAAAACATCTCTCGGATTCTTACCTTAGTTGTTATAGCCGTAGTCATCGCGGCTCTTTATTTCGCCCGCGTGATGTTGGTTCCACTGGCCCTCGCTGTGCTCTTTACTTTTGTACTTGCTCCGCTAGTGAGTGCGTTGGAGCGCATTCGCTTCCCGCGTTTTTTCGCAGTTTTCCTGGTTGTTGGAATTGCGGTGACTGGCATCGGCGTGATGGGTTGGACGGTTGGGAATCAGTTGATCGACGTCACCAATCAACTGCCAAGTTATAAGACCAACATAAAAGAAAAGATTGACGCCATACATAATCCGAAAAACCGCAGGCTGGATAAGGCCGCCAATGCGATGAAGGAACTGGGCAAAGAAATCGCTGACAATCCTCCCACGCCGACCGAAGCCGCGCCTTCCTTGAAGAATTCAGGAAGTGGCAAGACCACCGCGCAACAACAAACCAAAGCGGTTCCCGTGCAAGTATTCCAGCCGGCGTCCAATCCACTGGAATCCCTGAACAGCGTCATCACCCCGCTAGGAAGCGCGGTAATCGTCCTGGTGCTGACCATTTTCATGCTTGCCGGGCGCGAAGATTTAAGGAACCGCTTGATCGGCCTCGTAGGCCACGGCCATCTGAATTTGATGACCCAGGCTTTGGACGATGCCGGGTCGCGTGTCAGCCGTTATTTACTTTTGCAGTTGGTCATCAATGCTTGCTTCGGTGCGGTAATCGGACTGGGCCTGTATTTTATCGGCATACCAAATTCCATGCTATGGGGCGTGGTAGCCGGCCTGCTGCGCTTCCTGCCCTATGTCGGTTCACCGTTATCAGCTGTCTTGCCCATCCTGCTGTCCCTAGCCATCTTTCCCACCTGGACGGGCCCGGTGGCCACCATAGGTTTGTACATTATCGTGGAAATGTTGGTCGGTAATTTTCTCGAACCGTTGATTTATGGTGCGCACACCGGAATATCTTCGTTCGCGATTTTATTCGCTGCCATTTTTTGGACTCTGATCTGGGGCCCCATCGGCTTGTTGTTGTCGACCCCTCTAACGGTCTGCCTGGTTGTTCTTGGCCGGCACGTTCCGGCGTTAAGCTTCCTAAATATTATGTTGGGCGACCAACCCGTCTTACCGCCAGAGGCTCATTACTACCAGCGCTTGCTGGCTTCCGATCAAGCCGAGGCAAAAGAAGTTTTGGAAAACTATTTGAAAACTAATCCGCTTGAGGATCTTTACGACTCGGTGCTGATACCAGCCTTGGCGCTCGCGGAACAGGACCGTCATCACGACGACCTCGACGAGATCACCGAACAGTTCATCTGTAAAAGCACGAAAGAATTGATCGATGAGTTGGGCGACAAATCGAAAGAGCCTGCCACGGCCGAAGTGCAGAGGGCGCAATTGGACTTGGCAGCCCTTTCAGCACCTAAGTTACGGGTGAAGCCTCCCCGCCACGTCACGAATGTGGTTTGTATCCCAGCTCGCGACGAGGCGGACGAGATCGTCGGCATCATGCTCACCCAGCTTCTTGAACGTGCCGGGTNCCAGGCCCAGGCCGTCTCCATCGGAACAACTGCGGAAATGCTGGCTCAAGTCAAAGAAGTTACTCCGGACATTGTGTGCATCTCCGCGCTCCCGCCCTTCGCACTTCTTCACGCTCGGGATTTGTACAAGCGCGTGCGCGCCAACGTGCCGAATGCCAAGATTATTGTCGGATTATGGAAGTTTTCTGGCGATCCGATCAAAGCGGCAGCCAGATTTAATATCATCGGCGATGATAAATTGGCCATCACACTGGCTCAGACCGTTCTGCAAATCGGCGTTTTTCAGGAAATTGACTTAGTCCCTGAACACACCAGCGCCGGTGTTACGGAGTCAAACTAGTTCCCCTATTTAGGACCACCCCAGACGGACGCTTTACAGTAATAATCTGATAGCGCGCGACGTGTCGCCGTGTTTTGCTTCCAAGTGCGAAGAGCTTATGAATCCCAGCCTCGGCCAAGTTCTGACGCTGTTGATCCTCGCGATTCCGATTTCTTCCATCGCCTGGACCATCACACACGAGGAAATTTTTCGTGAGACTCGCGACTGGTGCGTGCGCAACAGCAAGACCTGCCGCACGATTTATGAACGTAAGTTTTTTTATCTGTTCACCTGCGAATACTGCTTCAGCCACTATGTGACGGCAATCTTCCTGATAATTACTCGCTTCAAATTGCTCCTGCCAGGGTGGCGCGGCTATCTAATTTCCGGTTTCGCGCTGGTATGGGTGGCGAATATTTATATGAGTATATTTGCCAGGCTGCGGCTGGACATTAAGCGCGAGCGCGTGGAGATTTCCGCGGTGGAAAGAGAAGTNAAGCCGGAGAGTTCNGGCGAAAAGTAGACTCGCCTCATGGCTCTGTGACCACNAGCGCGAAGGTAGCCGACCCGCACAAATTCGACGAATCCCTCGCAACTTGGGCTTCAATTCCNTAAATGCGTAAGACATCGCGCAGCGCTTCAGCACTGGGCGGCAATTTTTCATTTCGCACCAGGATTACNAGACCGCTGGAGCTGCAAGGAAGATCCCCGACGGTTTCGCCGGGAACGACGGTCCAGTTTATCGCCTTAAAAATAGTCGAGAAATCGTCAGCATAATTGAGTGTGTCACTCACGGAAGGCAAGTAGCGCACACCCACGGTCTCGTCTGGAAATGTCAACAATACTTGAATCAATACGGCTTTCTGGTGGGTACTCAGCCTTCGCGGAGACCGCTCTGCCGCTGAGCTTCCCGGCCCCCCACTTCCGCTGGAATCCGCCACCTTTGGCCCCTCTAATTTTCACTTAGTTTCGGTGGTTGCCGNTTATGTGTCAAATATAAACCAATTGCCGGTTCACGAATTGAGGCGATAATTTATCNCGTTACCATAATTGTTAGTAAGGGGAGGCTGTTATGGCCGCATCGGTTTGGAAGGGCACCATATCATTTGGACTGGTTTCGGTCCCGATAAAGTTATTCGTCGCCGCGCGCTATTCGCATATCAGCTTTCATGAGGTTCATCGCGAATGTGGCCATCGCGTGCAGCAACAGCTTTATTGTNCGTATGACAAGAGAGTAGTGTCGCGCGACGAAATCGTCATGGGTTATGAAGTCGACGAAGACAAAATGGTCATCGTGGATCGCGAGGAGTTGAAAAAACTTCAGCCTGCATCCTCCTCATCCATGGAAATCCTGCAATTCGTCAAGCTCAGCGACGTGGATCCCATTTTCTTTGAAACTTCTTATTTTTCCGTTCCGGAAGAAGCCGGGCGCCGCGGATATGCACTGCTGCTCAAGACCATGGAAGATATGAAATTTGCAGCCCTGGCCCAAGTGACCATGCACCAGCGCGAACGCACCGTAATTCTCCGCCCTTATAAAGACGGCCTGACGCTGCACACCCTTTATTATCCAAATGAAATTCATGATGTCGCGGGCTACGGCAAGAACTACGCGACCAACTTAAAGAAATCAGAGACCGCACTCGCTGAGCAATTCGCAAAAAGCCTCATAGCGCCATTCCGTCCGGAAAAATTCCATGACGAATATCAGGAACGCGTCAAGAAACTGATTGAAAGTAAGGAAAAGGGTACAGCGGCGCCTAAACCGGAAAAGACAACCCGACTGGCCCCGGTCGTGGATTTGATGACCGCTCTGAAACAAAGTATTGCAAGAAAGGGTGGCCAAACAAGAAACCGTACAGCCGAATCCGCCAGGCATTCTCGAACAAGAAAAAGTGCATGAGTGGAAACACGGTCGGGCTTGAAGCCTATACCGATAAAAGTCCAAATGCCGAATTCATTCATTAAAACGTAGCGATTTATGCGAAACCGGGGCTAGCCCATTTGCACCTGCATGCTACAATCCCACCACTGGAGCTAGCATGCCTGATTCCGTCGCTCTGCCTGGAGAACCCGTGCTGGAAGTGGTGTCCCCTGACGGCGCACGCAGGTTCGCGCGCGTTACCCAGACTCCATTTCATATCGGGCGCGGCGCCGAGACCGGCAATCATTTACAGCTTTCCGACCGGCGCATCTCGCGGAATTGTGCGGCCATCGTAACCGAAGCTAATCGCTTTTATTTGGAGGATCGTGGCCAACGGCGGGGTCTGTATGTTAACGGCGAAAAAGTCGAAAGCCGCGAACTGCAAAATGGCGACGCCATTAGTTTCGGCCTTGAAGACTCGTACGAGATAATTTTTCGCAATTCGGTCGGCGCCGGCACCGACGAAGAGTCTATTCCCCACCTGCTGACACGCATTGAACACATCACCGCTTCCGAACCTACCGGCAGTGGTGGTCTGCGCAAATTAAATTTGTTGTTGGAAGCTACCACGCTGCTGCATTCGCAGCTGCCTCTCGATTCGGTGCTGGGCACCATGCTGGATCACGCTGTGTCGGTTACCGACGCCGACCGCGGCTTGCTGCTGGAAGGCGACGACCCTGCAAATCTGAAAGTGCGGCTGGCGCGCAGGAGTGGCGGCTTGCGCCTGCCTCCCGAAAGCCTTACGCCGAGCCAGACTGCCATTCAGTTGGCGTTGAAACAACACTCACCGGTTATCACCGAGGATTTGGCTCAGACCGGCATGGATTTGGCGGCGGCGCAGAGCATCGTCGCGCAACGCTTGCGAGCCGTAGTCGTAATTCCGTTGTATGCGAACTTGCGGGCTAACACCCAGGAATCCATGATCAATGTCAAGCGCGGTGACTTTCTGGGCGTGTTGTACATGGATTCTCGCCGCCCTGCCGCGTTTTCAAAACTGGACCGCCAAATTCTGGACGCGCTTGCCGCCGACGCCGCCAGCATTTTAGATAACGCGCGACTAGTGGAACGCGAACGCGAGCGCCAGCGCATGGAGCAGGAAATCAATATCGCGCGTGATATTCAGCAAGCGCTGCTGCCCCGTGATTTCCGCGAGTTTCCGCATCTCGCGGTGTCGGGCATTAATTTCCCGTGCCTATCCGTTGGGGGCGATTACTTCGATGTGTTCCCGCTTACCGATAACCGCACCGCGTTTCTAATCGCCGACGTTTCGGGAAAAGGATTGGGCGCGGCGTTGCTGACGACCATGTTGCAGGGAGCGCTTTCGGGAATGACGTTGGGCACCGATCCCGCGCGCGTCTTCAACCACGTAAATCGCTTTCTCTGCAGCCATTCCGAGGTTGGTCGCTACGCCACGATGTTTTTTGGCATCCTCGATCAAGATGGCGAGTTGGACTACATCAATGCCGGCCACCCGTCGCCCTTTCTGATTCGACGCGGGGTCGCTGAGGAACCATTTACGGAAGGCTCTTATCCGGTCGGGCTGGTGCAGGAAGCGGAATACGTCACCGCTCACGTTAAGCTCGAGCCCGGTGATACGTTGATATTATTTAGCGATGGCGTTACGGAGGCCATGGATCCCGGCGAGGATTTGTACGGCGTGCCCCGCTTGCGTGAAGTACTGACTGGCCAATCCGATTGTGCGCTGGATAAATTGCAGAAATCGATTCTGGAGTCGGTGGAAAATTTTGCCAAAGGCGCGCATCAGGCCGACGACCTCACGTTGCTAATAGTGCGTTACCGTTCCACTCCCGCGGTTGCGATGACTGACACGGACATCTCATCGAAGACGGCTGGAAAATCCTGTCCGCCGGCCGACTCTGACGTTGGCGGTAGCCCCCTAAATGCGGAAGCTGCATTAAAAGCGACGCAACCCACAACCGTTGCGCCCAACTCCGCAAACTCTGAATCGGCCGACAAGCTGGCCAAACCGTTGCCATCAGCAGAGACGATTGTGCCTAAGGTCTCTTAAACACAATTGCGGATCATGCGTGGGTGCTTGCCGCCGGCCGCTCCAGGTTTGCGCGATCCCAATGGCCGAGATTTGCGCCAGCCTCGTAAGTACTTTGACAAAATTCCATTAAAGCTTGTTCAGGCGAGTGAGCCAGCCGGACATCGTCATACATAAGAAAAAATTCGTTTTTCTCGCCGCTGTAGAAAGCCCTCGAAGGTATCACTCGTTGGTCCCTGAAACCCGCCGGCTCCGGCGCGGCATAAGCATAAAATGCGGCATCTTTTATTACCTCGCCATCGCCGGGCCAAAATCCGTGACTGATCACTTCACGCGAGTAAGCTTCTTTGGTTATGAAGTCTGCGTCCGGACGTTCCGGAGCGGGCCTGCCGGAAAAACGCGTCGCCGCCAGATCAAAACTGCCCCAGAAAAAATGTACCGGGCTAGCCTTGCCGATGAATCCTGAGCGGAACTCCCAAAGCACGGTGCTCACGCTAACCAATATTTGCCAAAAGCGATGCGCATACTCGCTGTCATAGGAGGAATGCGCTTGGTCCAGATTAAATCGCACCGGTCGCGGCACTTCTACAGGCATGGTCCAGACTTTGGCGTCGATACCCAGAGAGTGCAGCGTGGACATTAACTCGAAATAAAATTCCGCCACAGTGCGAGGCACCAGGCGGAACGATCTTGTTTCCCCCAGGCTCGTAACGATTTCTAAAGTGTGAGCGATGAAATTAAAATTAATTTCAACCGTCCCCCTGCGGTACGGCATCGGCGAGGTCGTAAGGCCGCGAGCTGTCACGTAAAACGTCGTTCCCCAGAAATGGTTGATCGGCGGACTCAGCGCCAGACGAATTTTTCCCACCACCTGCGTCCACATGTGCAGCGTGGCGTAAGTATCTTTCCATTCCGCCAGAGGAAGCGCAGGCCAGCGTTGCGACTCTTTCACGGGGGACTCCGAACCGGTTGTTGTATCGTTAATAAACGCCTGATTGTATATCTTCAGAAGCGCTTCTTATAGCTCGCGCAACGCTTGCGCGACAGGCTGCGTGGCTGCGCGCACCGCCGGTAAAAGGCCGCCCACAAACCCCATCACGAGCGCAAAAATAATTCCCTTCACCAGCAATTCCGGCGTGATCTTAAATGCAAAAGCAAGATGCGAAAAAGTTTGCAGATTCATTGCTCCGGTAGTCAGCCCATTGAGCGGCAGCACCACCAGGCACCCAAGCAACCCGCCCACGAAGGCAATCAACAATGCTTCGATCACGAATGAAAACACAACGGACGGACCCCCGAAACCAAGCGCACGCATGGTGGCGATTTCGCGTCCCCGTTCGGCAACGGCTGAGTACATGGTATTCAGTGCACCGAAAACTGCACCGATGGCCATAATGGCGGCGATCAACCCGCCCAAAACGGTGATCAAGGTGGTCAAGCGAGTGGATTGCTTCGAGTAATAGTCAATCTCACGCGTTACATCCACGTTGAGTCGCGGATCGGAGGTCACCGCGTCTTTGAATTGTTGCAGCGAGTCGGGTGAAACGAGATGCACGGTCACAGATTGGAAAAACGTATCCGGCCGATTGTAAGCCGGCCCCAGCAAATGCGCATCCGCCCAGACTTCAGAATCAAAAGAACTACCTCCAGCGTCGAATATACCCACAATCAACCAACGCACATTTCCGAGGTTAATGGTATTTCCGAGCGTCAGACCGGTGTACGACTTGTTGGCATTCTTTCCCACAACAACTTCGTTGAGTCCCGGTTGAAACATCCGTCCTTCAACGATTTTAACTTTATTGCGAATCTGCAAAACGTTCTTGGAAACGCCGCGTATCTGTACATTTGCATCGGTGCCGGTGGAAATCAGTGGGATGGGAGCGACCAACACAACCTCCGGCGTCACCAGCGGCCCGTCGGAAGATCGCGCAATTCCCGGCGCGTCCTGCAGTATTTTGACGGCGTCGATGCCGACGCCACCCGTCATTTCCGATGTTGCGCCGGCCCGCATAACCATGGCGTTGTCCCTGGAACCGGAAGATACGAGCGTAGCTTTAAATCCGCGCGCCAGCGAGAGCATCGCGACGAACACGCCCACGGTGCCCGCGATGCCAAGAACCGCAACAATCGCTGACGTCCAGCGCGCCTTCACGCTGCGAAAATTGTAAATCACCGGAATGGCCAAGTTAGACTCTCCTCAACGCATCCACGACACGCAGGCGCATGGCCCCAATGCCAGGCAGCAAACCGCTGGCCACGCCGACGAAAACGGCAAAAGCCAGCCCCATCGACAGAACACCGACAGATAAAAGCAAAGGCGGAAGCAGCCCTCTCAATGCCGCGCCCACCACCGGAATCGCCAGCACGGCGAGCCCGAGTCCAATCAACCCACCAATGAGCGCGATTACCAGCGCCTCCGACAAAACAAAGAACAGAACGTAGCGGTCCGGGTATCCGATCGCCTTTAGCACCGCCAATTCCCCGATGCGCTCGCGAACAGAAATGGCCATGGTGTTTCCAGTAACCAGCAGCAAGGTAAAGAACACCACGCCGCCAATGGTCAGTATCAACAATTCAATATTCCCAAGTTGTTTTGCAAAACCGGCTGCAAACGCGGATTCGGTTTCCGTTTTGGTTTCCGTCGAAGAGTTGGCAAAGCCTTTATCGATGGCGGCAGCGACTGGAACGGAGTCATCCGGAGAATCGAGTTTCACCACGTACCAGCCGACCTGGCTCTTGATCACTGACGGTACCGTCTCGTCAAAATATTTCCACTGCAGCCAGAATTGGCTCTCGTCTCCGCCCGGATGGTCGTTGTGATAAATACCATCCAGCACGAATTCCCAAGTTTTGGTAGGTCCGTACAGCGCATTCTTAATCGGGATCCGATCGCCGACTTTCCATCCGAAGCGCTTTGCCAGACCAGCCCCCGCGACGGCTCCCTGGCGATCTTTCACAAATGTATTCCATTCATCATCGGGTACGCGCATCTCGGTCATAACCAGGCGTTGATTTTCCGGGTCAATGACGAACTGAGGGAAAAAGTTCTTTTCGTCCTGATAAACGCCGCCGAACCAGTTGTTATGGGTGACAGCTTTGACGCCCTTGATCTGCAAAATCTTGTCGCGGTAAGAAAGCGGAATCACATTGATGAGTCCCGCGCGATTGATTACCACCAGCCGATCAGCGCCGGCAAGTTCCGTACCGCGGCTGAACGCACTTCTCACCACTGCCAGGAAGGTAAAGAGGAAAAGCGCCACCGCGAAGGATCCGATAGTCAAAATCAGCCGAATCTTCTTGCGAAATAAATTTGCAAATATAAACCGGTTGAATTTCACGCGACACCTCCCACCAGCACGCCCTTACGCGCCGCTTCCACGAGGACGCCTTTATCGAGATGCAACGTCGTGTGCGCACGAGCCGCGACCACAGGATCGTGCGTCACCATTAGCACCGTCTTGTGATACTTCCCCACCAGCTCCTCAATGAGCGCCATGATTTCATCCGCGCTCTTGCGGTCCAGGTCCCCAGTTGGTTCATCGCACAGCAAAAAGGTCGGGTCTGAAACAATGGCGCGCGCAATCGTGACCCGTTGCTCCTGTCCGCCGGAGAGCTGCCGCGGGAAATGGTTCATGCGATCGGACAAGCCCACCACGCCAAGCGCGGTCTCCACGTGTTTGCGGCGTTCGGATTTAGAAAGCTTGGTAAGCAGCAGCGGGAGCTCCACGTTCTGAAACGCGGTAAGCACCGGGATCAAGTTGTACATTTGAAAAATAAATCCCACGTGCCGAGCACGCCATTGCGTCAGCTTGCTTGCGGACATGTGCGTCACCTCGTCGCCCGCCACGGTGATGCTGCCCGCGGAGGGAACGTCCAGGCCACCCAACAAATTAAGCAGCGTGGTCTTCCCGGACCCGCTGGGACCCATGAACGCCACAAAATCAGCCTGGTCCACGTCAAGATTCAGTCCCTGCAAAACCTGAATATTTTCGCCTCCGCGGCGATACGTCTTATTCAGACCACGGACACGAATCAGGCTGGGAGAATCGGACCGTCCATCTACGCGAATCATAAGTAGCTCCTACGGTTTGATTTCAACTTTATCGCCGTCGTGCAATGTAGCCGGGCCGGTAACCACTAAAGAATCGCCCGGCATCACTCCTGCCATAATCGCGACATCTGTGCCTCGGTCGGCGCCCACACGAATGGCGCGGTGCTCGACCTTGCCGTCATGCACCAGGAAAACAATTGAAGTTCCGCCATCGCTGCGAACCGCGCTTTTTGGAATATAAGTAATCGGCTCCGGCCCTTTGGCCTTGGGTTGCTCCTCCGACAGGAAAGCCACCTTCACGCCCATGTCCGGAAGAATCTTCGGATCCAATTTCAAAAAGGAGATGCGCACTTTCACTGTGGCCTTCTGCCGATCTGCAGTGGGAATTACAGTGCGCACCTTGGCCGGAATTTGCCAATCCGGATAAGCGTCCAGAGTGGCTGTAACTGGCTGGTTCGGCAACACTCGCGCAATGTAGGACTCATTGACGTCCACTTCGATCTCATTCGAATTCATATCCACAATGGTGGCGATGCCGGTGCGCGTAAACCCGCCGCCCGCGGAAATCGGCGAGACCATTTCGCCAACCTGCGCGTCTTTCGAAACTACAATTCCGTCAAATGGCGCGAGAATCACGGTATTGTCCACCGCCTGCTGAGCCTCGTTAATGCGTGCATCGGCGCCCGCAACCTGCTGTTTAGCCAGCGCGATCTTCGCGGTAAGGCTTTCGGCGGCCATGGATGCGTTGTCGAGATTTTCCTGCGTTTGAACGCCGGCCTTCTGCAGTTGCTCCGCGCGGCCAAGTTGAATTCTTGCGTTCTTCAATTGCACCACATAGTCTGCGATCGCCGCCTGCGCCGATTCGCGGTCAGCCTTCGCGGCTTCCAGCGCACGCTTTACGTCGGAATCGTCAAGCCTCGCCAGTAATTGCCCCTGGCGAACATGCGTGCCTTCATCGAAATAAACGCCGGTCACCCGACCNGTGATTTTGGCCGCAATGGTCGCCCGCCTGCGNGGTGTCACGTAGCCGCTGGCGTTAAGCAGCGATTGCCGCCCGCCGGCTTCTGCTTTGACAGCCGTCATCACTTGAACCACAGGTTTTTGGTTTCGAAAAGCGAACGTGGCCGCCGCAATCGCTGCCAGAGGAAGAATCACTAAAACAATGATCACAAAGCGCTTGCTGGTACTCGCGCCACTCTTTCGGTGGGCATCGCCTATACGCAGACTGCCCAGGTCAGGTTTAATGGATTGTGGCTGCGTCGCCATCCGCTCCGATGCTCCTTAGGCTAAAAACTGCGAATTCAATCGCTACGCAGACAATCTGCAATAGTTGCGTGTGTAGATTGATACGCGCATAGGATGTAAAAGATTACCGGCTGCATGGTAGGCATGCCAGCCGCGCCAATATTGTAACTTGTCCTGAGGATTTTAGGTAAGCNCGCCTTCGCGGGCCCGTCGGTCCTAAAAAGTGTAAATGTTTACTTGACTCCGATGCTACATCGTTCTATTAAGGACTTGTAACACAAGCTTTCTGCTCGCCACTGCTAAGGGACGTGCCCGTGCAGCCTACCCGTCGTGACTTCCTGAAATTAACAACCGCTGGTGGTGTCGCCGCAGCAGTTTTTGGATTTGATTTAGAGCCCGCTTACGCGCAGCTTCGCGCGCTGAAGATCGCGCGCGCCAGTGAGACGCGTTCGACCTGCCCGTACTGCGCGGTGGGCTGCGGCACCATCATCTACACGATTGGCGACCGCGCCAAGAATGTCACCGCGCAGGTCGTGCATGTCGAGGGCGACCCTGATCATCCGACCAACCGCGGCACGCTGTGCCCCAAAGGCTCCTCGCTGCAGCAGGAGATCATGAATGACCGTCGCTTGCTGAAGCCCCTGGTGCGCCGCCCGGGTGGCACCGAGTGGCAGAACATTTCGTGGGACGATGCCATCAGCGAAATCGCCGCGCGCGTGAAAAAGACGCGCGACGAGACTTTCGTCGAGAAGGATGCTGCGGGACACACGGTGAACCGTTTGGAATCGGTCGCTTGGATCGGCGGCTGTACCGACACCAATGAATTCAACTATCTGGTTGTGAAAGCAATGCATGCCCTGGGGGTCGTGCATTTAGAAAACCAGGCCAGGGTTTGACACGGCCCCACGGTCTCAAGTTTGGGACCAACGTTCGGCCGGGGCGCCATGACCAATGGCTGGGTCGACATGAAGAATACCGACATGATGCTCATCATGGGCGGTAATCCTGCCGAGAATCATCCCTGCGGATTCAAGTGGCCCATCGAAGCCAAACGCACGCGGAACGCAAAAATAATCTCCGTGGACCCGCGCTTCACACGCACATCCGCGGTCGCCGATCTCTTCTGCCAGATTCGCGCCGGCACGGACATCGCCTTCCTCGGCGGTGTCATTCGCTATGCCATCGAGAACAACCGCATCGCGAAAGATTACCTGGTCAACTTCACGAACGCGGCATTTATCGTCAAACCCGGTTTTCAGTTGCCGGGCGATACGGACGGCGTTTTCTCCGGCTTTGACGCCAAGACACAGACCTACGACAAGTCCACGTGGAATTATGCGGGCGCAGGCGGGGATGGAGGAAGTAGCTCGGCGCAGCCGACAACCGGAGGCGCTCCGCCCGCTCCCCGGCTGCCGGAAAAAGTCGAGTTCGATCTATCGCTGCAAAACCCCAATTGCGTGTTCCAACTGCTGAGGAAACATTACTCGCGCTATACCCCGGAGATGGTCGAGCGCGTCACTGGGATTCCCAAAGAACAATTCCTCAAGGCCGCCGACCTCTATACCTCGATTCGCAAAGACGGCGACATGAAGAAGGCCAGCACCATCATTTACGCCGTCGGATGGACGCAACACTCGTTTGGCACGCAAATCATACGAACCGCGGCGATTTTGCAACTAGTGCTTGGTAACGTTGGCCGCGCGGGCGGTGGCGTCAACGCGTTGCGCGGGCACTCCAACATTCAGGGCGCCACAGACATGGCCGGCCTTTTCGACTCTTTGCCCGGTTATCTGAAAGTTCCCACGCCCGCGGACACTTCCTTCGACTCCTGGATGAAACGCATTACGCCGACACCCTCGAAGCCCGCCCAATGGGATTCGTTCAACTACTATAGCAACACGCCGAAATTCGCGGTCAGCTATCTGAAAGCCCTCTATGGCGATGCGGCCACTAAACAAAACGGCTGGGCCTTCGATTATCTGCCGAAAGTGGATCGCAACTATGCGTGGGTGCAGATGTGGGACGACATGTACAGCGGGACTATCAAAGGCATGCTTGCCTTTGGGATGAATGGCGTAGCGATTGGTCCCAACTCAAAGAAAAACATCGACGCGCTGAAAAAAGCGGACTTCCTGGTGGTCGGGGAAATTTACCCGGACGAAACCAGTGAATTCTGGAAATCGCCGGGTATCACCACGGACGAGATGAAGCAGATTCAAACGACCGTGTACCGCCTGCCTTGCGCGGGATTTGCCGAGAAAGACGGTTCATTCACCAATTCCGCGCGCTGGCTGCTGTGGAAAAATACGGCCCTACCAACACCCGGAGATGCCCGGCTGGACCAGGCCATCGTGGCGCAAATTTTCTTGAAGATCCGCGAGCTATACAAGCAGGAAGGCGGCAAGTTCCCCGATCCTATCCTGAACCTGACTTGGAATTACAGTGTCCCCTTGAGCCCGCCCCTGGTCGAGGTATTGAAAGAAGTCAACGGAAAGGCACTGGCGGATCTGGAGGATCCAGCGACGAAGCAGCAAATCAAGGCCGGCCAGCAGCTTCCTGGCTTTGCCTGGTTGAAAGACGATGGTACGACGTCCTGTGGCAATTGGATTTACTCCGGCTCATTCACCGAAGCGGGCAATCAGACCGCGCGGCGCGATCCTTCGGATCCTTCTGGTCTGGGTGTGCATCCGGCATGGGGCTGGTCCTGGCCTGCGAATCGCCGCGTCCTCTACAATCGCGCGTCGTGCGACGTGGACGGCCAGCCCTGGGATCCAAAGCGAAAACAAGTCTGGTGGAACGAAGACCTGCAAAAATGGGTTGGCAACGACGTGCCCGATTTCAAGGTCGATTCCAAGCCGAAAGATCACATGGGCCCGTTCATCATGAACCCGGAGGGCGTAGGGCGAATCTTTGCGCCGCTCGCGGCTTTTGCCGATGGACCGTTCTCCGAACACTACGAACCGATCGAAAGTCCGATTGACAATCTTTTCCATCCGCAGCAGACCCACAATCCCGTGGTGAAGCGCTTCAAAACGCCGGACGATAAATACGGCACGCCTAAGGACGGTTACACGGTCGTTTGCACGACCTATCGCCTGACCGAGCTTTATCACTACTGGACGAAGAACAATCAGATGAACGTGCAGTTGGTGCCGGAGCCTTTTGTGGAAATTCCCGTCGAGTTGGCGAACGACATGGGGCTCCGCGGCGGCGAAAAAATAAAAGTCTCGAGCATCCGTGGAGATTACATCGCGAAAGCCATGGTCACCAAGCGCATCAAGCCGCTGACGATCGACGGCAAGAAAGTCTACCCGATCGGTCTCCCCATTCATCAGGGCTATCGGGGAATCCCGGAGGACGAAGGCAAGGACGCCAGGACGCTGGCGAATCTGCTCACGCCGACGGTCGTTGATCCCAATGCTTACACACCGGAATTCAAGGGCTTCTTGGTGAAGCTCGAGAAAGCGTAAAGGATGCCATGAGCCAGGAAACACTGCGCATCCAGAAAATTTCCGGCCACGCGGGGACCGTCCCCGGCGAGGAAACCCAGCGCGAATTCCAGGTCTGCAAGCTTATCGACACCACCACCTGCATCGGCTGCAAGGCCTGCGAAGTCGCCTGCATGGAGTGGAACGACTTGCCGTTCGGGGAAACCGTCTTCGATAATACCTACCAGACCATGCCGGAGACGCGCTGGAATTACTGGAACCTGATCCTCTTCAACGAGCACGAACGCGAAGACGGCACGCTGATGTGGCTGATGCGCAAAAACCAGTGCATGCACTGCGCGGACCCTGGGTGTCTTGAAGCGTGCCCGTCCGACGGCGCAATCGTGCAATACACCAACGGCATCGTCGATTTTCAGCAGGCTAATTGCATTGGGTGCGGCTACTGCATCACCGGATGCCCGTTCGACATTCCAAAGATGAATCCCAAGACCAACCGCGTGTTCAAGTGCACGCTGTGCGCGGATCGCGTGGGGGAAGGTTTGGAGCCGTCGTGTATCAAGTCGTGTCCGACGGGGTGCTTGCACTTCGGCAGCAAGGACGATATGAAGTTCCTTGCGGAAGGACGCGCCAAGCAGCTTCGCGATCACTCCAACTTCCCGAAAGCTGGTGTGTATGACCCGCCGGGCGTTGGCGGCACCGGAGTGATTTACGTGCTGCATGATGTGACCGAGCCGGAGCTTTATGGTGGTCTGCCCAAGCACCCATCTATTCCGTGGTCCGTGAAATTATGGAAGCATCCGATGAAATGGCTCGGAAATGTGGCCATGGTCGGCGGCCTGCTCGGACTCTTTGTGCACTACATCCGCTTTGGACCGAAGGATGATCCCGACGATCCAGCGGAAAACCAGAACGAGCCTCCGGTTAGCAAGCCGCCGGCCGCCGCACCACCGGTAACCACAACGGGAGAGCGTTTGCGATGAATAATCGGGCAGAAGGTCGGGTCGACGAAATACTCCCGAACGGGCACATCGTGCGCTATTCCTTTCGCGAACGCCTCATGCATTGGATAAACAGCTTCGCCTATTTGTACCTCATGCTGACCGGTTTGGGCATTTGGTCTCCCTGGCTGTTCTGGATCCTCGTGGTGCTCGGCGGCGCGCAAATTTCGCGTATGTTGCATCCGTGGGTTGGATTGGTTTTCGCCTTCAGTCTCACGTGGATGTTTATCACCTGGGCTTCTCAAATGCACACCACCAAAGAGGACAAAGCCTGGATGAATTCCATGAACCACTACATCCGCAATGAAGATGAAGAAATGCCGCCGGCGGGCCGCTACAACATGGGCCAAAAACTATTGTTCTGGGGCTTCGTATTCTGCGGCGTGCTATTGCTGTTGTCGGGTTTGGTGCTGTGGGTCCCGGAATATATTCCTTGGAATGTGCGGGCGCTGCGCTATTTGGCAGTGCTCATCCACCCCGCCGCAGCGTTACTGACCATCGGGCTTTTCATGATTCACATTTACATGAGTGTCTTCGCGGAACGCGGCGCATTCAAATCCATGATTCGCGGAGATGTCTCCCAAGCATTTGCCAAGCGTCATCACCGCTTGTGGTGGGAACGCGTAGTTGGATCCGCTAGCCGCAGATAATGGCGGCGAAAAATCTTGCCAGTGATTATGACGGTCGCATTCGCCGCGCTGAACGGTTAGCTGCTCTCCACCCCTTCACGCAGGAAGTTTTGACCTTCTACAAGAAAATATCGGAATTTCAGGAAAATTTGTACGCGCGAATGCTATCTGGTGGCAAGTTGCGAAGAGTAGATAAAAATGTGCCATCGTCGCGGCAGGAACTACAAATCGAAGGTCTCCTTCCCCACTTTCAGGAGTTTCTGAAGTTTGCAGCTACAAGTGCCCCCGTTACCCTCGCCGAATCCGCGCGACAGCTTTCCACTCAATCGCCCGAGGCCTGGGCCAATATTTTGCAAGACTACTGGGCCACTAGCGGTCGTGACGACCGGCCGAACGCGGCATTCGACCAATTCCTGCCCCGCGCTTTTCTGCAACCTTACGCAGAGCATCTCGCCGGGGATCGCGCTGCGGACGAAACCTCCGCTTTTCCCTCGCTCTGTCCATTGTGTGGCGCGCGGCCGCTGTTGGGAGTGCTTCGGCCAGAAGGAGATGGTGGCAAAAGATTCCTGCTGTGTTCGTTCTGCCTGCGGGAGTGGGAGTTTCGGCGGATTTTTTGCTCAACGTGTGGAGAGGAAACGGAAACCAAACTGCCAGTGTATGTCGCGGAACAATTTCCTTATATTCGCGTAGAAGCTTGCGAGACCTGCAAATTTTATTTACGAACTATCGACCTTACCAAGGACGGAAACGCCGTGCCCCTGGTGGACGACCTGGCCGCTATCCCACTCTCACTGTGGGCCGAAGAACATGGTTACTCGCGAGCGCAGCCAAATCTTCTAGGCACTTAATTCTTCGCGCTAAATCCTGTAACTCAGTCAGCTCTCGAAGTCGTCAGTTCTGAATCTTCACGCCGTTCCAGAAAGCGATCCGATCCTTAATCTCAGCAGCGGCCGGTTTCGGCTCGGGATAATACCAGGCGGCGTTCGCATTCTTCAGCCCGTCGACTTCCACGTGATAGTAGTGCGCCGTACCTTTCCAAGGACAAATACTGGTGTGATTGCTGGGCTTTAGAAACCTCTTCTCAACCGCTTCCGGCGGGAAGTACTGATTCCCTTCCACCACTACGGTAGAATTGCTGTCCGCTATAGTCTTTCCACCCCAGGTAGCCTTAGCCATGATCTTTCTCCCGCCAAAAAATTAAGCTCTCAATGCGAATTTGATGTACCAGCGTACGATTTCGTTTCATTAAATCCGTCTTGCTGAGCGGCTTGCAGCAAAATTTAGTGCCGTTTCCCGAAGGTGCCAGGGAAAAAACCTAATTTGCTACAATCGGAGCCCATGCTGACCCGCATTAGTAGGGTGGTCCCGCCTCTATCAAGCAA
>JGI12053J15887_10000104_pt1 | contig 26236 bp, 25 predicted proteins | sample MedBloCAOM1_O3_FD_15887 | JGI IMG/M metagenome (IMG submission 15887)
ACCCGTGCGGCGGTTGAAGAAGGCATCGTGCCGGGCGGCGGCGTCGCCTTGCTGCGTGCCTCCGAGCATCTCAAGGGGCTGCGCACCAAGAACGACGACCAGAAGACCGGCGTCGATATCGTGCGCAAGGCGCTATCCGCGCCGGCCCGCCAGATCGCGATCAACGCTGGCGAAGATGGCTCGGTGATCGTCGGCAAGATCCTTGAGAAGGAGCAGTATTCCTACGGCTTCGACTCCCAGACCGGCGAGTATGGCAACCTGGTCTCGAAGGGCATCATCGACCCGACCAAGGTGGTTCGTGTGGCGATCCAGAACGCTGCGTCGGTCGCGGCGCTTCTGATCACCACCGAAGCCATGGTGGCCGAACTGCCGAAGAAGAGCGCCGGAGGCGCCGGCATGCCTGCGGGTGGCGGCGGCATGGGCGGCATGGGTGGTATGGATTTCTAAGTCCAACCGTTCAGAGCAAGAGAAAGAAAGGCCCGGCATCGCTGCCGGGCCTTAGCTACACGTCCATCTCGACGGCGATAGCTGCATGGAGGTGACCGCTTCTCAAGGACGAAGCGCCGCCAGATTAGCAAACGCCGCCACAGGCAGACTTGACGATCGAGACGCCGGTGGTCGCATGTCCGTTCCGGGTCATTCGCGACCGGGTCGAGCCAGCAGCAAGTCCGGCCATGTCGGCTATGCCCGGAAAGCAGAAGTAAATTCAGAGCATCAGCGGCACCGCCACGGGCCATTGGCCGGTTGATGGCGCCCGCGTGGACGTGATTCAAGCTCCGAAACTGGAGCCTCGAATCATGCGCTACGAACTCAGCGATTATGAATGGACCGCGATCAAGCCGATGTTGCCGAACAAGCCGCGCGGCGTTCGGCGTGTAAATGACCGTCGCGTGCTCAATGGCATCTTTTGGGTCCTACGTTCAGGTGCGCCATGGCGCGACCTGCCAAAGAGCGATGGGCCATACACGACTTGCTACAATCGCTTCGTGCGCTGGCGGCAGGCTGGCATCTGGGACCAGATCATCGAAGCGCTGGCCGCCGGTCATGACGCGGCGGTGCAGATGATCGATACTCCGTCGTGCGCGTACACCAGCACGGAGCCTGCATCGCGGACAACAATCACCAAGATATGGGTCGCTCACGACGGGGCCTGACGAGCAAGATTCACGCAGTCGTGGACACCAATGGCCTGCCGGTCCATCTCGTTCTCACGCCCGGTGAGGCGCACAACAATCGGCTTTGTTCGGTTCTCCTCAGCGCCTTGCTTCCACAAACAATGCTACTCGCGGATCGTGGACACGACCCAGACTGGATCAGGGAACTCGCTCGCCAGCAAGGAGCGTGGGCAAACATTCCGCCGAAGCGAAATCGCAAAGACCATATCTGCTTTATCCCGTATCTATCTGTACCGCGCGCGCAACTTGATCGAACGGTTCTTCAACAAGATCAAGCAATGTCGGCGTGTCGCGACCCGATACGACAAACTCGCGGCCAACTATCTGGCCTTCATCAAACTCGCTTCAATCCGAATTTGGCTGCGTGCTAATGAGTCCACGCCTTAGAGAAATCGTCGTTACGGTAGACTTGATTCACGCCACCAGCGCTACGTTCCGGAACGCCTTCACTAACGATCGTTCCAGCTTGCCGTTCATGCCAGACAGGATCTTGTAGGCGTTTTGACGGGGCATTGCCGGTCGGTACGGCCTCGACTCAATGAGAGCGGCGAAAATATCGGAGATCGTCAGCATTCTTACCAGATCGGAAATCTCCGGCGCCGTCAGGGCGTCGGGATAGCCGGAACCGTCGAGATATTCATGGTGGTGTCTCACACCGTCAAGAATCTCGGGGCTAATGCCTGCGATATCCTTCAACAATTCATGTCCGATAACCGGATGGCGTCTCATGATCTCTTCTTCGCCTGGGTCAAGGCGGTCGGGCTTGTCGAGAATCGACAAGGGAATGCGGGCCTTCCCGATGTCATGAAGGGTTGCTGCCATTCCGAGTCGCTTTACATCCGGACTGGCGAACCCGATATCCAACGCAAAGCCGACGGCCACTCCGGTTACCAGCAGGCAATGCTGGAAGGTTCCTTCGTGATAGCGGCGGACGTCGTCAAGCCACGCGGTAAGACCTTTTTGCGAGATGCTATCGATGATTTGTGAAGTCGCCCGCTCGGCATCCGAAAGGTATATCTGTTTGCCGGCCCGTATCGCCGAAAACATCGACGCGAAAGTCGCCGCGCTATCCGTTATCTCGGGTGAGGCAATGGCAATGTCGCTTTGTGCCGCCTTCTCAGCGACTTCGATCTGCGCCAGTTTGGATATGATTTCTTTTGGGCGCGAGACTACGGCGGTTGCTCCGAGCGCATAGGCCTGCGCAACCATGGAGCGAACGCGGTTACGGACGACAAACAGCTTTTCAGGAATGCTGCTCCGTTCCTGCAAAACAAGCCTGATCTGTTGGACGCGATCACTCTTGCGGAGGTCGGCGTCAACCATCAGCACGCCGTTTGAATCGATCGGCGCGTCACCCCTTCCCAATAGTTGCGGGGCAATGCGATGTTGCGGCTCCAGCATCGCGCGGATGGCCGGTATTTTTGTAGCATCATCGGTGACGAAATGAACGAGCATTGCAAAGCTGGACCGTAAAAGACTGAAGCCGGCCTCCCACTTCAAAGCAGCAATGCTAAGAATGACTAAGCATTCGACGGGAACTTGCCTAACTTCCTTAACCGAACGCTAACGACCCAGCGGTATCCCCGTCCGCGATCAGCTATTTCCACCCGGTCGAGTCCCCAATCGCAACTGGGAACCGTGAGCTGCCGCCGTTGTCGAATGCGCGCGATATTGATCGCCAGGCTTATCGATCCTGGTCGCGCCAGTTCGATCTCACCCTTGGACCATATTGCCTACCCGCCCGCCTTCATCACCCCGCGCAGCACCAGCTGATTGAGCCGGTTGGCGAATGCGGCGGGATCCTCCGGCAGTTCGCCATCGAGGATTTGCGCCTGCTCCAGCAGCAGAAACGATAAATCCGCGGCGGCATCTTTGGTGTCGGCGATGGCCGCGACCAGGGCATGGCGCATATTGATTTCGAGGATCGGTCTGGTACCGGCGCCGCGATTTTGCCGCGCCAGCAATCGCTCAAGCTCCCGGTCCGGGCCATGGCGGCCGGCAACCAGACATGACGCGCTGGTGGTAAGCCGTTGCGAGGCGCGCACATCGGAGACACGATCGCCAAGGGTGGCCTTGATCACCGCAATGATCGAGGCCTCGTCGGTGTCGGGCTTTGCCTCTTGCTGGCTATCGTCAATCGGCGGGATCAGGCCAAAGTCGATGTCGCCCTGGCTGAGCGACTTCAGCGGTTTGCCTTCAGAATCGAGCGGCGCCGAAGTCCAGAACGCGTCCACCGGATCGGTCAGCAGCAGAACTTCGATGCCGCGGGCCGTAGCCTGCTCCAGCTTGGGATTGGATTTCAGCCGCTCAATGCTGTCGCCCGCCAGAAAATAGACCTCGGTCTGATTGGGTTTTAGGTCCGCGATATATTGCTTCAGCGAGCGCCTCTCGCCCGCAGTCGTGGTGAAGCGCGACAACGCCAGCAGTTTCTCGCGCCGCTCATAATCCTCGTAAAGGCCTTCCTTGATCACCGGACCGAATGCGTCCCATATCCTGGCAAAAGTCTCGGGCTCTTTCTCGCTCAGGCTTTCCAGTTCGCCGATCACGCGCCCCGTCACGGCTTTGCGGATTTGCACGAGCTGCGGATTGTTCTGCAGCATCTCGCGGGAGATATTGAGCGGCAGATCTTCGCTGTCGATCACGCCGCGGATGAAACGCAAGTAAGCCGGCAACAGGTCAGCATCGTCAGTAATGAATACCCGGCGTACGTAGAGCTTTACCTTGCCCTTGCGCGACGGNTCGAACAGATCGAACGGCTTTGTCGATGGCGCAAACAAAAGCACCGCGTATGAATAGCGNCCTTCGGCACGGTAATGCAGCGTCATTGCCGGCTCGTCGAAGGCGCCGGCAATCGACTTATAGGCTTGCTTGTAATCATCCGCCGTCAGCTCCGATTTCGGCCGCTGCCACAGCGCGCTTGCCGAATTAATCTGGCGCGGTTCGCCCTCTTCCGGCTGGAGTTCGATTGGAAACTGGATGTTGTCGGAATAGGCGCCGACGATACGTTCGATCTCATAGCTCTCGAGATATTTTTTCGCCTCGGGTTTTAAGTGGAGCACGATCTCCGTTCCCCGCGCGACGCGCTGCGCGTCCTCTTCGCTGGTGGGCGCGATCTCAAATCCGCTACCGCCGGATGATGACCAGGTCCAGACTTGTTCCGTTCCGGCGCGACGACTGGTGACGGCGATGCGGTCGGCGACCATGAACGCGGAATAGAAACCAACGCCGAACTGACCGATCAGGCCGGCGCCATCCTGGGCCTCGGTCAGGCGCGACAAAAACGATTTGGTGCCGGAACGCGCAATGGTGCCGAGATTGTCGATCAATTCCTGCCGATCCATCCCGATGCCGCTGTCGATCACGGAGAGCGTGCCAGCCTTCTTGTCGGGTACGATGCGGATCTTGGGCGGCATTCCGTCGGCGATCAGATCAGGCGTGGCGATGGCCTCATAGCGCAGCTTGTCGCAGGCGTCAGAGCCGTTCGAGATCAATTCGCGAAGGAAAATGTCGGTTTCCGAATACACCGAATGCACCATCAGGTGCAGTAGTTCTGCGACCTCGGCCTGGAACGGCTGGGATTCGGGGGCGGCGTCGGTACTGGTAGTCATTATCGGTCTCGCTTAATGGCAAGGCGGAAGATTGCGGAAAATTCCGATATAGCAAAGCTATTTCGGGTGACAAGTTATGTGGGCGCCAGCCGGAAAACCACAAAGCTCCGCGAAGGCGGCCTCTTGGATTATTGCACGTTGCATTTGTGCATCTTTTTTGGTACAGTGAATGCCTGAAAGCTTTAAGCCTATCCCTCTCGTGTTTTGGCGATCGGCCACTGGTCGGGAACCGGTGCGGGAATGGCTCAACGAACTATCCCGCGAGGATAAGCGAACGATCGGGCGCGACATCGCCAAGGTGCAGTACGGGTGGCCGATGGGTTTGCCGTTGTGCCGTCCGCTGAGTGGCGGCTTGTGGAGGTGCGTGCGTCGCTGCCGAGCAAGCGCGAGGCGCGCATATTCTTCGGGTTTCACGACGGCATGCTGATCGCCCTGCACGCGATGATCAAGAAGACACAGAAGACCCTAACGGAAGATCTGACCCTGGCAAGGCACAGATTCAAGGAATTGCAGTCATGGCAAGGAAAAACCCGCACACAGGTTCGAGCTTCGAAAGCTGGCTCGAAGACGCCGGAATCCGCGAGGAAGCGACCGCCGCGGCGATCAAGGCTGTGATCGCACGCCAGCTGGCCAGCGAAATGAAGAAAAAGAAAATCACCAAGCAGCGGATGGCCGAGTTGATGAAAACCAGCCGCGCGCAAGTCGATCGCTTGCTCGACCCTGACAACGGCAGCGCCACGATCGAGAGCCTTCAGCGCGCCGCTAAAATCGTGGGGCGGGAGTTGCGACTGCAGTTGGTGTAGTGCCACCAGGAGATTCGAGCCAGCTCTATGTGGGCGCTTAGCGCCAGAAAAACGGGAAGCGCCCGCCGCCGGTAGATGAGCGTATTGTCACTAATTCAAAGTGTCTTTCGCCGGTCATTGCCGCTACGGCGCGGCCGAAATCGCCGCAAGGTATCGCCGGATCGAGGCATCGAACGCAGCCTTTGCATCCGCTTCGATGTTGCGGCCCCACCAGGCGCCGTAAATCCGATCGAAGGCAAGCGGCTTGATCGCGCGTGCGATGCCTTGAACAGATTTCGCATTCAAAGGAATGTAGTTCGGAAAACTATACATGAAGCTCAGGGAATGGCGATCCATCGCCACCATGGCGACGTCGCCGGTCAGCAGCGCTCCCCGGCCGCCGGCACCGGCGCGCCAGTGCATGACCGTGGCGCCGGCAAAATGCCCGCCGGTACGGACCAGTAGAATGTTATCGGAGAGTTTTTGATTTTCCCCCGACCAAAAGACGATTCCGGGGTGCGGTCGCGTGACCCATTGTCGATCGTCGCCGTGCAGATAGATCGGCGCGCCGCCAAAAGCTTCGCTCCAGTCGGCGACAGCGCCATAAAAATGCGGATGTGAGACGGCAATCGCCTTAAGGCCGCCGAGCGACCTGATGTGTTCGACCGCTTCATTCGTCACCAGGGGAACGCAATCCCAGAGCACGCAACCATCCGACTCCTGCACCAGCAGCGCGCGTTGCCCGATCGCGATACTGGGCTCGACACCGATGCCGACAATGCCGAGATCCTCACGCCAAACCAGCTTGCGGGTTTTCGCGAGTTCTGCGCGCGTGAGCCAGGTTTGGCCCTTCCAGTTGACGAACTGGCGCTCGTCCTCGCAAATCGGGCACGACGCCGGAGGTTCGCCGCTTTCGGGAAACTGGGCGCCACATTGTTCGCAAGTCCAGAACGGCAAAGGTTTGCTCCCATTAGCCCAGCGCAATATCCAGCCAGCCGAGCGCGTTGACGGTTACCCGGTCGCTGGCACCGACGACGACCGTCGTGGTCTCGGCCTCAATGATTGCTGGACCTATGATGGCGTGGCCTGGCCGCAAGTCATCGAGCGAAAAAACCGGAACCTCGCGCCAACCGCCGAAGAAGGCTTGCCGTGTCGCACGCGGCATGCAGGCTGCGGCGGACGGCGCGGATTTCTCCTTCTCCCCGCGGCGCGATTCGCCGATCGCCGCGACGCGCGCGTTGACAAACACAACTTCCTGATCGCGCGAGGCGTAGGTGTAAAGCTCCTCGTGGCGGCGGTGAAACCGGTCTTCGATTCCGTCGACGATCGAAGCCGCATTCCAGTCGAGGTCATCGAGAGCAACATCGATTTCAAAAATCTGCTCGCCATAGCGCATCTCGGCTGACCGTTCGATGGTCAGGGGCCCGTCGAACCAGGAGCGAAGGCGACTGGTCGCCTGCTGCTCCAATTGAGCATACAGTGTTCGCGCCTCATCCGCCGAAATGCGCGAGCCCGCCCCGTAATGCGTGCGACTCACTTCGTAGCGCAGATCGCTGGTCAGCATGCCCCATGCCGACAACACCGAGGCCGCTGTCGGCACAATGATGCGCTTGATCTCCAGTTCGCGCGCGACCTCGGCCGCATGCAAGCCCGCCGCGCCGCCAAAACTCAAGAGCGCAAACCGCCTGGGATCGACGCCGCGGCGCAATGTCATCAGCCGGATGCCATCCGCCATCTTCAAATTGATCATCCGATAGATGCCGGCGGCAGCTTCCAGCCGTGACAAACCAAGAGACGCAGCGATCCGGTCGACCGCCGCTTCCGACGCGCCGGCATCGAGCGGGCGCCTTCCTCCCATGAACGCCGCGGCGTCGAGATAACCGAGGACGATGTTGGCGTCGGTGACGGTCGCGGCAAGGCCGCCATTGCCATAGCAGGCCGGCCCCGGAACCGAGCCCGCACTTTCCGGACCGACGCGAAGCGTCCCGCCGGCATCGACGCTGGCGATCGACCCTCCGCCGGCCGCGATGCTGGCGATGTCGAGGCTGCGCAAGGCAATCCGCTGCCCGGCGAGCATTCCATCCGCCGAAAGCGACGCGCGGCCCTCCGAAATCAGCGAGATGTCGGTGCTGGTACCGCCCATGTCGAACGGCACCAGATCGGGAATGCCAAGCAGACCGGCACATCGCCGGCCACCGGAAACACCACCGGCAGGTCCCGACAGCACCGTGCCTGCGGCCAGGCGGGAGGCTTCCTCGACCGGAGCCATGCCGCCATGCGACAGCACGACAAACAGGCTACCCTTGAAGCCTGCTTCTACCAGGCGCTGCTGCAGATTGGTCAGATAGTGCCGCACCAGCGGCCCGACATAGGCGTTCACGATCGTGGTCGAGACGCGCTCATATTCCTTGATCTGCGGCAACACATCGCTCGACCTGGAAATGCTGATATCAGGCAGCTCGCGCGCGAGGCGTTCCACGGCGGCGATTTCGTGCACCGGGTTGAGATAGGAATGCAGAAAACAAACCGCGACCGATGTGGCGCCGGAGCCGCGGATAGCGGCGATGGCATCGTCGAGCGATCGATCGTCGAGCGGCGTCAAGACGTCACCATTGGCCCGGAGCCGTTCCTTCACGCCAAGACGCCGTTCGCGCGGCACCAGCGGCTCAGGCGGCGGCGAACGCAGATCGTAGCGATTATCTTTGAGGCCCTCGCGCATCTCGATGACATCGCGGTGGCCCTCGGTGGTGAGCAGCGCGACCTTGGCACCCTTGCGCTCCAGCAAGGCGTTGGTCGCGACAGTGGTGCCGTGAACCACCCGGTCGGTCACACCAAGCATTTCTTCGCGCGACAGATTCAACCGCCGCGACAGCTCATCCAGCCCGGCCATGACGCCGACGGACTGATCTGATGGCGTCGACGGCGATTTCGCGAAAACGGTTTTGCCGGTTTCATCGATGGCAACCAGATCCGTATAGGTCCCGCCGACGTCAATTCCGATGGTAAACATTGTCAGGAACTATGCCCCGTGGTGCTGCCCGCAACGAGGCCTTGTTCGCGATCGCGCTGGCGGGCACCCAATGATCGTTTCTCCGGCGGGCCCCAGCCACCGCCACCGGAGGAGCGCACTTCGAGGCAATCGCCCGGACGAATCTCGATGCCGACTTCCTTGGTGCGCAACACGCGCGGCGGGCGACCTTCGGAGATCAGACGATAATCATGGGGAACGCCGTCTTCGCCGCCGAGCATTCCGCAGGGGCCATGGCGCGCGCCATCGCCCGCGGTGTTGGCACGCGCGGGCTTTGCGGTTTCCAATACCAGATCGAGCGCGACGCCGAGGCCGCCGCGAAACTGGCCATCTCCGCCGGAGCCCGAACGAAATTCGTGGTGATGGAAGTGCAGCGGAAACCGCACCTCGGCGACTTCGAGGCTGCCGAACTTGATGCCGCCGACGGTGTGCCATTCGCCGATCGATGACCAGCCGTCGCCACCTGCCGAGGCGCCGCCGCCGGGGCGGGCCTGAAACATGTGCCAGATGAAATTCCGGCCGTTACGCGGATCTTCGCCCTGGATCGCGATCCGGAAGCGGCGGCCCCATCCCGCCATCGCGCGATCCGGACACGAGGCCGACATCGCCTTGACGATGGCTTCCACGATCTCGTTCGAGGGATGGCTGGTGCACAGCGTCACCGGGCGGCCCGGATCGGCCCAGACGATGGTGCCTTGTTTGGCCACCACCTTGAGCGGCCGCAACGCACCCGCATTCTTTGGGATTTCGGCGTCGATCAAATAGGCAAAGGCCATCACCACAGCCGCCTGCATGTTGGCATGCGAGGAATTCACGAAGCTTGTCGACTGGGGATCGGAGTCCGACAGGTCGATCTCGATATTGCTGCCTGACTTGGTGACCTTTGCCGCGATCCGGATATCGCTGCGGCCATGACCGTCGTCATCGAGAAACGCTTCGCCGTAGAACACGCCGTCCTTCCAGGTCGAGACCACCGCCCGCGTCTGCTGCTCGGCCGCGTCAAGAATGGTCTCGACCGCCGCCTCGACCACTGGCGCGCCGAATTCCGCGAACAGCCGCGACAGCCGGCGCTCGCCCAGATGCGCCGCCCCGACCATCGCCGCCAGATCGCCGCGAAACTCGCGTGGATTGCGAATGTTGAGGGCCAGCAGGTCGAGCAGATCGTCACGCAGCCGCCCGGCTTCGTACAGCTTGATCGGGGGAACACGCAGTCCCTCCTGCCATATTTCGGTCGCGGCAGGATTATAGCCGCCATGGGTGGCACCGCCGATGTCGCTTTGGTGTGCGCGAACGATGGTCCAGAGTAACCGCCGCTCGCCGTCGAAGATCGGCACGAACGCGGTCAGGTCCGGCAGATGACTGCCGCCATGATAGGGGTCGTTGAGAAGAATGACGTCGCCGGGCCGGACATCCCTGAAGCGCGCCTCGACGGCGAGCGTCGCCCATGGCAGCGCACCGACATGAACCGGGATGTGATCGGCCTGCGCGATCAGGCGTCCGCCGGTATCGCAGATGGCGAGCGAGAAATCGCGGCTGGAATTGAGGATCTGCGAATAGGAGGTGCGAAGCATGGCTTCGCCCATTTCCTTCACGATCGAGCTCAACCGGTGCTGGACAACGGATCGCGTGATGGGATCGATCTTGTGGGACATGCGCTCCTGCCGGCAAAGTTCGCGTTGATGAACGGACGTTGGTCAGACCGAGGCTGATACTTCCCTAAGCGCGCCCGACGCCGCTGCGACAATCGTGTCGACATCGGCATCGGTCATTGGCGTTGACAATGCCGTTAGTCCATAGCCCGCGGCCAGCACGCCCCGATTGAGAAGCCCACGATTAAACACGACCTGACGCTGCGCTTCCGGTTCAGTCAGATAGGCCGACCGGTAGTCGCGGATCGGACGATCGGCAAAATGGATTTTTAGCAGCGAACCGAGCCCGACGGTGCGTCCCGGCACGCCATGGCGGCGGAACGCCTGGTCGATACCCCTGCGCACCGCCTCCCCGATGGCGTCGAGACGTGCGAACGCTGCCGCGTCAAGCAATTCCATCGCCGCAAGGCCCGCGCGCATCGTCACGGGATTGGCGGAAAACGTCCCGCCATGCGGCAGCGCCGGCTTGCCGGACCGGGGATCGAACACCGCCATGAATTCCTTGTGGCCTCCGATCGCGCCAACCGGAAGGCCACCGCCGATGATCTTTCCCAGCGTCGTCAGGTCGGGATCGATATTCCACAACCCTTGCGCGCCGCGATAGCCGAGGCGAAACGTGATAACCTCATCGAAGATCAAGAGCGCTCCGACTTCGCGGGTGATCTGGCGCAGCGCTTCGAGATAGATCTTATCAGCCGGCGCCAGGCCTGCGCGGTTCGGCATGGGATCGACCAGCACGCAGGCGAGTTCGGGACCATGTTCGCGGATCAGACTGACGGCGGCCTCGACATCGTTGAAGGGAATGGTGACCACATCGGCCAGCACATTGTCGGGCGTGCCCTTGGCGTAGGCGACCGAAACCGGGGCGTTACGGCCCCACGCCTCCGGCGTGGGATCTAGGCTCACTTCGGCGTAGTCATAGGAGCCATGATAGGCGCCCTCGCATTTGGCGATTTTCGGGCGCCCCGTAAATGCGCGCGCTGCTTTCAGCGCCATCATCACGGCCTCGGTGCCCGAATTTGCGAACCGCACCTGCTGCACCGACGGCAATCGCGACGCCAGGAGTTCTGCAAGATCGATCTCGGATTCGGTCGGCAGGCCGAACGCCGATCCAAGCCCGAGCTGTTGCGTGGCCGCTGCAATCAGCGACGGATGCGCATGACCATGGATCAACGAGGTAAAATTATTGATGCAGTCGATGTATTCGTTGCCGTCGACGTCCCAGACGCGGCAGCCCTCGCCGCGCGCCGCATAGATCGGATAAGGCTTCATGAATACGGTGGTGCGGGTGTTGCCGCCGGGCAGGCTCGCCAAGGCACGATCATAGAGCTTTTGGGAACGCGACTTCGAATCTGGATACATGCTTGCTTTACCCGCAATCGCGCTGTGGTCGTCGATCCCTTTTGAAGCCGCAGTTTCGGTAAGGCAACGAACTTTGACTTGCCAGCAGAAACAGCAACGAAGCATAGCTTGGGATCGCTATGTTGCTGGCGCCGGGCTGATGGCCGCGATAAGCGTTTGACTTGAAAGGATTAATTTGGTCGCGGGGGACGGGATTTGGACCTGATGCGCCCCGGCTTTGAATGGCGAATTGAAATTCAAAGGCGCGGAAAACGACTGATGCTCTGGCCCAGTCGGCGCCGCGCATAGCAGTGGAACCCGCCGTAAATTCCCGATCGGTCGCGCTCGAAGCCAGCAGCGCTTCGTTCCTCGTCACGACGCCAGACGCGCAGCAGGGGCGCAAGCTCTGCGCCTTCCAGCGGAGACTCCGCGCCGGCGGTGCGAAAGATCACGCGGATGTTGTCGCTGCCGGTGCGATCGATCGCATTCCAAAGCGCGCGGATCTCCTCCGGCGCCATCCAGTCCTGCGAGTCCAGCAGCACCACGGCGTCGACCTCGCGTGCCGGAAGGCTTTCCAGAAACAGCCGAAGATTGGCGTGGACGGGTATGATCAATCCCGCGCCNTTGCGCATGCGTTCAAACTGGCTGCTCTGCAANTAAGGCGGCAGACAGCGATCGCCGGGACCGNNGTAACTGCGATGCAGCGCCTGCCACGCAAAATAATTCGTATCGTTGGGGTGACCATTGATCAGGCGCAACAACCGCTCGTGAAGCACTTCGTTGAGCGGCGCGCCCGCTCCCAGCAAGGCGCGCTGCTGGGGCGGAATACCGAGGCTGAACAGCAGAGCCGGCGTGCCGGTGATCAGACGAGCCAACGACGAATGAAACAGGCGATGCAGGCGATCCAGCGCCTCAATGCGTTCGGGAGCGTCTTTTTTTCCGTTCAGCAACGCCTCAAGATCGATCCGTGCGAATTTCGCCAGCAAATGGGCAAGGCCGATAAAGCGGCCGAGCATGCCGTGGCGGTAGAAGCCGTCGGTGAAATAGGCGTGTCGCGGACGTCCGATGACGTTGCGCTTGTCCCAGTAAGCGCGCGCATCGGCATCGAGCATCGGCCGCAGCCGCCGGTAATAAAGCTCGGAGTTGGAGGGCGAGGCGCCCTGGCCAAAAAACTGCCAGAAGTCAGCATATCTCGAGAAAGCGCAAAGACCCGCGAGCTTGAGCTTGAGCAGTGAAAGGTGCGCCTCGTTGAGATCGACCGCGTAAACCTGCGCCGGCTTCGCCGTGAGATAGGACAGCGCGTTGCATCCCCCGGATGAAATGGTGACGATGGTCGATCCCAGAGGCAATCGCAGCGCTGCGAGATCGGCTTCCGGATCCTCCCATATCTGGGTGTACACCAGTCGGCGAAACCAGAATGCGAAAAGCCGGTCCCAAACGGTCGCTTCGTCCTGGCCTCTGCTGTTGCGGACCGCGTCCGCGATAAGTTGCGTATTCATCCGTCCCTCGAATCAACAAGTTGACGATGCTATCGCTCGCACGCTGCAGTTTTGCGACAGCGGGCAGAACCGAAGACGGCGGAATACGCGCTATTTCGCGGCCATTCGCGGAACAGCGCCCGCCTGTCACACCCCTGTCGCGCGAACATCAGAAGGGAAGCAGCGACACACAGGATTAAGAGGTGCATGGATGCGTGCATATCCTTCCGAGATCAGCGCAGATACCTCGTGGCTGGTCGAAGCAACCAACCGCATGAACCGGATGTATCGCCGGCAACGCCACATCTATGACGGAACGCGGCGCTACTACCTGCTCGGTCGAGACCGGCTGATCACGGGCCTGCAGCCCGAGGCGGGCGCAAGCGTGCTGGAAATTGGCTGCGGAACCGGCCGAAACCTTGTGGTGGCCGCCCGGCTACACCCGGAGGCGCGATTTTTCGGCATCGATGTTTCGACCGAAATGTTGACGTCTGCGATCGCAGCGATTTCGCGGCGCGGCTTGACGGATCGAATTCGCGTCGCGCACGGCGATGGAACGGGGTTTGACCCGCAGACCTTGTTCGGCGTTCGGTCCTTTGATCACGTGACGATTTCCTACAGTCTGTCGATGATCCCGGACTGGCGTCGGGTTCTTCAGGCGGCTGCAAGCCACCTCAAGCCCGGCGGCCGGTTGCACATTGTCGATTTCGGAAACCAGGAACGATTGCCTAAAGTAGCCCGCGCGCTGTTACGGCGATGGCTCGCGATGTTCGATGTCACGCCGCGCGATGATCTTGAGCACGTGCTGTCGGCTACGGCAGACAGCTCCGGCGCCAATCTGAAGTTCGAACGCCCGTTCCGCGGTTATGCTCAATACGCCGTGCTGACGTTTCCGCCGGAGCCGGGGACACCGTGAGCGCGTGGCTCGCATTGTTTGCCGCGGGATTGCTGGAGATCGCCTGGGCATTCGGTCTAAAATATTCCGATGGGCTCACCAGGTTTTGGCCGACCGCTGCAACTCTGGTCGCGATCGCGCTGAGCTTCGGACTGATGGCGCTCGCACTCAAGTCGCTGCCATTCGGCACGGCATATGCCGTGTGGACCGGGATTGGAGCCGTCGGCAGCATCCTGGTCGGAATGTTGATCTACAGCGAGCCGACCGATCCGGTTCGAATTCTTTGCCTGACGCTGATCGTGGCGGGGATGGTTGGGCTCAAGCTCAATTCGCCGGTGTAAGATGCGCTAGCGTTTGCCGCGCAAACTCCTCGAGCCCTCCACGCCCCCGAACAAGCCAAGCGCGATCGCAAAGGGAAGGAAATGATACAAAAATCGGAATATCAGTAGGGCCGCGATCAGCGATTCGCGGCCTTCACCGCCAAGTCCGATCAATATCGCGGCATCAAAAACGCCGATTCCCGCCGGCGTATGGCTCGCGAAACCCAGCAATGTCGCAGCGATGAAAACCGCGATCACGCGGAAGATCCCGATATTCAGCCCGGCGGGAATCAGCACATACATTGCGAGCGCCGCCGCGCCAAGATCGACAATCCCGATCGCGATCTGCAGCAAGACGACGGGCCCTGAGGGAAGCCTTACCGGCCAGCGGCGGGTTCCGATACGTCTGGGCCGGCGCCACGTCCAGAGCAGGAACGCAAACACCCCGAGAAGCAGCGCCACTGCCAGCAAACGATTGACTGCTGTCGGCAGATAATCGATCAGGCTGATGGCATCGGGCGCGCCAAGCAGGCTAAGCCCGAGTGCGGTCAGGTTGCCCAGCCAGAATGTGAGGCCAGTCAGAAAGCTGATATTCGCCACGTCGAAAACGCCGAGCCCATGGTGGGAATAGATTCGATAGCGGATCACCGGCGCGATCAGCGTCACCGCGCCGACACCATGTGCAATCGGATAACTCGAAAAACTCGCGAGAGCTGCGATCCGATACGGAATGTCGGCACGCCCGATGGTGCGAAGCGCCAGCAGGTCGTAAAGAGTCAAACTGCCGTATGAAGTCGCAACAAGCATCAGGGCCAGCACGATCGTGCCGGCGTTGGTGCGTCGAACAGCGCCCAATACTTCGTCGTAATCGACGTTGTTGAGTGCATGGGTCAGCGCGAATATGGCCAGCCCGGCGATGACAACGCTGATGACGACACCCAAGCCCCTCAGTCGGGCGCTGCTGCCACGCGTCTTTTGCAGCGCAATGACCTTCAGGGGGTGCATCCATTCGGGCACGCAATTGCCGTGCGCCTGATTCGGGTAATCGACACACCCCATTGACACGTTGATGTGACAGCCACGTTACCGGCCATTTTCGAACTTTCGGCGTTTTAAAGAGGGCGTTTCTCGCGAAATAGAAATCCCGACGCATTGCGGTCGCATCCCGTTCACGATGTCCCCGTAAGACACGCGCGAAACGCTCGGCATCTTCGAGGCACCATGGACGCGGAAATCGACTACGACCTTGAGCCGGATCAATGGGAAACGCTGAAGGCGCTTCGCCTGCCCGCACCGCAATGCGGCGTCTTGAATCGATCCGTTGTCGAGCATCTCATCGCGCTTCAACTTGCCGCCATGAACGACGATCGCCCGGTTATTACGCCCAAAGGACGCAGCGTGCTGCTGCGGGGCTCGCCGCGGCTGTGGGACGTAGCCGCCTGACCTCCGCCTGCTCGTGGGTAGTCCACAATTCCGCGCTCCACTGGCCTGGCGGAGGTCGCTTGGCTGTCGGCAAGTCGTTTTTGGCGGATAACATCTGTCAAAATGCCGCATGAACCTCTCACCGGCCCCTGTTTGATCTGCTAGCAATGCTGGCCAGGCGGGATGAGCCGACGGGTTGGATCGGAGGAACAGTGCGACTTTTTCATCTACTGGCCGGTGCCCTCCTGCTGCTGCATCCGGCCGCGGTCCGCGCGCAGACTGTTTGGGATATGCCGACGGAGTATCCACAGAGCGCCATGCCGGGGCTTGGCGTAACGACCTTCCAAAAACACGTCGCCGAACTCAGTGCAGGAAAGATCCAGATCCGGCCGAGTTTTGATGCCTCGGCGGGCATTCGGTCGGCCGGCATGCTCGCCGCCATCTCCGAAGGACGGGTGCAAGCGGGCGATGCGTTCGCCGGCGCGCTCGAAGGCGAAGACGCGATCTTCGCCCTGCCCTCACTGCCGTTTCTGGTAACCTCGATAGCCGATGCAAGGCGGCTTGCCGACCTCGCGCGGCCATTTCTGGCTTCTGCCTTGGAAAAGAAGGGCCAGCGGCTGCTCTATCTGACGCCATGGCCGCCCTCCGGCATCTGGTCGAAGGCGCCGCTGAAGACACCGTCTGACTTGTCCAGCCTTTCAATTCGCACCTATGACAAGACATCAAGTGAGGTCTTTGCTGGCGTCGGCGCCAAGGCCACGTCCATCAGCTTCGCGGATACGATGCCAAAGCTGGCCGAAGGCAGTATCGACTCCGTCCTGTCATCCGGAGATGGTGGAGCCGGTCGTGGACTTTGGAAGTTCCTGCCCTATTTCAGCGAGATTACTTATTCGCTGCCGCTCTCGATCGCGAGCGTCAATCGGGCGCTCTATGACGGCTTGAGTCCCGATCTGCGCGAAGCAGTCGATGCCGCCGGGCGCCAAACCGAGATTGAATTGTGGTTCGCTTTGTCCACCCGGTTGCAAGAGAACTACCAGCGAATGCGCGAGAACGGCGTCACAATTGATTCGGCCCCCGCTCCAGCACTGCTCGCTGCCCTTCAGTCTGGAGCCGCGGCGGCGCAGCGCGCCTGGTGCACCAGATCCGGCCCCGTCTGCACGCAGATTCTCGACGCCTTCAAAGCCGGCAAACCGTAACGTCTCCAACAGGGACCGGTGAACGGGCCCGTCACCACAACGATTGCCGCGCCCGTTCCGGCCAGGCCCTATCATACTCCTCGCCGCCGACGCGGTTCTCACTCATGTCGGCGAGAATCTGACCCGGCGTCGGCAGGCTTTTGGGGTCGACCCGCTTGTCAGGATTCCAAAGGTCGGACCGGACGATGGCGCGCGCGCACTGAAAATAGATCTCGTCCACGGTCATGACGATGACCGTGCGCGGCGCCTTGCCGTCGATCCCAAACGACGCCAGCAAGTCCGCATTGGCTGACACCTGCGCGCGGCCGTTGACACGCAGCGTGCTGCCGGAGCCTGGAATCAGAAACAGTAGCGCTACCCTGGGGTCGCGCACGATATTGCGCAGCGAGTCGACGCGGTTGTTGCCGCGGCGATCGGGCATCATCAGCGTCTTTTCGTCGTGAACGCGGACGAAGCCGGGCAAATCGCCGCGCGGCGAACAATCCAGCCCCTCTGGCCCGCACGTTGCCAATGCCGCGAACGGCGACTTGTCAATCAGCACGCGGTATTGCGGCGTGATTCGGTCCGATACCTTGACGGTGGACGCCTCGTTCGGCTGTCCGTAAATCGCTTCCAGATCTTTTATCGTTGCAATGATCGGCATCACCGTTCTCCTGATATCAGGTTCGCCGATGCGTCCCTTACCCGCCCTCAAACGCCCTTGATGATTCGTACAAGCTCGCGCGCATGGTGCTCCGCGCTGCCGATATTGGTGATGGTCACGTCCGGCACGGTCGCGGCATCGTCGACGGCGCGGGCAAGCCTGTCGGCGAGCCTGCCGTCGCTGCTGCGCGCCCGCGCTGCTAGGCGCTGGCTAAGAATTTCAGGCGGCGCCGTGATCGAGATCACCACGACATCGGCATAGGCGCGGCGTATCGCTTCAACCACCGCGCGTGATACATTGGCGACCACCGTGCGCCCGGCGCGGATATCGTCATCGAGCGCGCGGGACAATGCGTAGCAGTGGCCATGTGCCTCCCAATGAACAGCGAAGTCGCCCTGGCTGCGCGCCTGCCGGAAGGCGTCGAGGCTCAGTTGCTGATTTTCTTCGAAAGGCGACGCTTCCCGCGTCACCGCCCGGCGCGCAAAAACAACGTTGCCGTCGCCGGCGCACGCGGCCTTGGCAAGTCCGAGCAGGGTATCCTTGCCGGCCCCACTCGGACCGACCACCAGGATGAGCCGACCCGGTCCGATCGCGGCCAGCCGATCACCGGATATGGTGGGCGCTTGCCTCACGCCACGCGATGTCCTTCTCGCCAGACGCTCCGCACCACCGGAATGTCGCGCGCCACGTGTACGCGGATCAAATCGGCGCGCTTGCCAATCGCAATCTCGCCCCGGTCGGCCAGACCAACCGCCTCGGCAGGTGTCTTGGTGACGGTGCGGACGGCGGATGGCAGATCGATGGCCGGGACGTGCTGCGGCAATTGCAGCGCCGCCATCAGCAGGCTCGAGGGAATGTAGTCGGACGACAGAATGTCCAGCAGCCCCTCGCGGGCGAGATCTACCGCGGCAATGTTGCCTGAATGCGAGCCGCCGCGCACCACATTCGGCGCACCCATCAGGATGTCGATGCCGGCCAGGTGCAATCCGCGGGCGGCTTCCATCGTGGTCGGAAATTCCGCCACCGAAACACGATCACGAATGGCGTCAGTGACGTTCTCGTCGGTGGTGTCGTCGTGACTGGCGAGCGGGATCTCGTGCAGATGCGCCAATGCCACGATTTGACGCATGTTGGTGGCGGCATATGCTTTTTGATACGCAAAACGCCTTTCGAACAGCGTGTCGAGTTCGGCGTCGGTCATGCCGGCGCCCTTGCCGCGATAATAGGCGCGCAGCTTGCCTTCGTCGCGAAACTGGCGTTGCCCCGGGGTGTGATCCATCAGCGACATCAGTCGCACATCCGGCCGCCCAACCAGTTCCCTGGCTTCCTCGACCACGCTCGGCATCGGGATTTCGCAGCGCAGATGCAGAAAGTGATCGGCGCGCAGCAGATCGGCATCGCGCGCCGATGCGATCGCCTCGGCCAGTATGCCCGCCCGGCCGTCGACTTCCTCCGCGCCGTCCTCGCGCCAGACCCGCAACGAATCCAACACCGTGGTGATTCCTGATGTCGCCAGTTGCCCGTCATAGGAAACGACGGCGGCGATCGGATCCCAGAACACTTTTGGGCGCGGCACGTAATGCGCTTCAAGATGATCGGTGTGCAACTCAATCAGGCCGGGCATGATCAGATCGCCGGCCGCGTCCTCGCTGCCTGCAGGTCCGCCACCCTCGCCGACTTCGGCGATGCGGCCATCGGCAAAGGCGATCCAGCCGCGTTCGATCACGCGGTCCGCCAGAACAATCCTGGCGTTGCCAAGCACAGCCTCGTCCGTTGTCGTAGTCATCTCAAGCGTCTTCCTTCATGCCGCTGCGGCAAACGATGTCACGTCGACAACCCGGTCGGCGATCAGACCGCGTATCTCATCGTCATGGATGATGGCGACCATTGCAACGCCCGCGCGCTTCTTTTCATCGATCAGCTCGACCACCACGGCGCGATTGGCGGCATCGAGCGAGGCGGTCGGCTCGTCCAGCAGCAGGATCGGCAGATCGGAAATGAATCCGCGCGCGATGTTGACGCGCTGTTGTTCGCCGCCTGAGAAAGTCGAAGGCGGCAGCGCCCAGAGCCGTTCGGGAATGTTGAGGCGGTGCAGCAGGGCACCGGCCCGCTCGCGCGCCTCGGGACGTGTCATCCCGTTCGCGATCAAGGGCTCGGCTACCACATCGATGGCCGCAACCCGAGGCACCGCTCGCAGGAATTGGCTGACATAACCGATGGTGGCGCGGCGGACACTGAGAATCTGCCGCGGCTCGGCCTTGGCGAGATCGATCTGCGCGCCGCCGTGACGAATGCCGATGCGGCCGGCATCGCAGCGATAATTGCCGAAGATCATCTTCAGGATCGACGATTTTCCGACGCCTGACGGGCCCGCCAGCACGACACATTCGCCCGGCTCGACGTGAAACGAAACGTCGCGCACCACCGGAAGCTGCACGCCGCCCTGCAAATGCATGGTGAAGGTCTTTTCCGCGTTGTTGATTTCGATCATCGCAGTCATTGGCGCAACATTCATGCTGGCAAAATTGAAGAGACGAGCAACTGGGTGTAGGGCTCGCGGGGATCGTCGAGCACCTGATCGGTCAGCCCGGTCTCGATCACGCGGCCACCCTTCATCACCATCACCCGGTGCGACAGCAACCGCGCCACGGCAAGGTCATGGGTAACGACGATGGCGGCAAGATTCAGTTCGCTCACCAGGTTGCGCATCAAATCGAGCAGGCGTGCCTGCACCGACACGTCGAGACCTCCGGTCGGTTCATCCATGAACACCAGACGCGGCTCGGTGACCAGGTTGCGGGCAATCTGCAATCGCTGGCGCATGCCACCGGAATAGGTCCGCGGTGCATCGTCGATGCGATCAATGCCGATCTCAACCCGCTGCAGCCAGGATGAGGCGGTGTCTCGAATCCGCCCATAGTGATTCCAGCCCACCGCCATCAGCCGCTCGCCGACATTGGCGCCGGCCGACACCGCCATCCGCAGTCCCAGCGCGGGATCCTGATGCACATAACCCCAGTCGGTGCGAAACAGAAACCGCCGCTCGGCTTCGCCAAGTGCTGCGAGATCGCGCATCACCCCGTCGCGCATCCGGTACGACACATGCCCTGCGCTCGGGGCGAGCTGTGCCGACAGCAGCTGCAGAAGGGTCGTCTTGCCCGAGCCGGACTCGCCGACGACAGCCAGCACCTCGCCGGGATACAGCGCAAAGGACACGTCGCGGCAAGCCGCCAGCCGGCCATAGGACTTGCTCAACCTGTCCGCGACCAGCAGTGGTTGATCGCCATCCACGGCGCTTTCGTTTTCAGCCATGCGGTCTCTCCTTGTGCGGAGCCGCGCTTTCGGTGCCGCGATGACCCAGCGTCTGGCGGGTTTCGCAATAGTCGGTGTCGGAGCAGACGAACATCCGGCTGCCCTCGTCGTCGGTGACGATTTCGTCGAGATAGGAATCTTCAGCCCCGCACAGTGCGCACGGTGCGTCGAACCGGTAGCGCGTGAACGGATGGTCTTCGAAATCCAGCGACACCACCGTGGTATAAGGTGGAATCGCATAGATACGCTTCTCGCGCCCGGCGCCGAACAGTTGCAGCGCCGGACAATTGTCCATCTTCGGATTGTCGAATTTCGGCGTCGGCGATGGGTCCATCACGTAACGCGCATTCACCTTCACCGGATAGGCATAAGACGTGGCGATGTGGCCGAAGTGGGCGATGTCCTCGTAAAGCTTGACATGCATCAGCCCATATTCGCCGAGCGCATGCATGCGCCGCGTCTCGGTCTCGCGCGGCTCGAGGAAACGCAGCGGCTCCGGAATCGGCACCTGATAGACCAGCACCTGTCCGCCATGCAGCGTTGCTTCGGGAATTCGGTGCCGGGTCTGGATCACCGTTGCGTCCACTGTGGAGGTCGTCGTCGCCACGCCTGCGGTCTTGGCAAAGAACTTGCGGATCGAGATCGCGTTGGTGGTGTCGTCGGAGCCCTGATCGATCACCTTCAGCACATCGGCAGGCCCTAGGATGGCCGCCGTCACCTGCACGCCGCCGGTGCCCCAGCCATAGGGCATCGGCATTTCCCGGCTCGCGAACGGCACCTGATAACCGGGTATCGCGATCGCCTTCAGGATGGCGCGGCGGATCATCCGTTTGGTCTGCTCGTCAAGATAGGCGAAGTTGTAAGCCGGCGCGTTCATTCAGCGGCCTCCCGCAGCGGCGGCGAAGCGTCCGCGGCTTTCGAAAACTCTTTGCGCAACTTGCGCAGCAGGCCGAGTTCGGATTGAAAGTCCACATAATGCGGCAGCTTGAGATGCTCGACAAATCCGGTCGCCTGCACATTGTCGGAATGCGACATCACGAACTCTTCGTCCTGTGCGGGAGCGACAATCTCTTCGCCAAGCTCGCGGGCGCGCAAGCTTCGGTCCACCAGCGCCATCGACATGGTCTTGCGCTCACTCTGCCCGAACGCAAGCCCATAACCCCGCGTAAAACACGGCGCTTCGGCAGCCGAGCCCTTGAACTGATTGACCATCTGGCATTCGGTCAGCGTGATCGAACCAAGCGGCACGGCGAAGCCGACATCTTCAGCCATAAACTCCACCTCGACCTCGCCGAGGCGAATTTCGCCGGCGAACGGATGGTTGCGTCCATAGCCGCGCTGCGACGAATAGCCGAGCGCCAGCACAAACCCCTCGTCGGCGCGCGCCAGATTCTGCAGCCGCAGATCGCGATCCGCAGGAAAGCTGAGCGGCTCACGCGTGAGATCGCCCACCGGCGTATCGGCATCCGCCTGCGGCGAAGATTCGATCAGGCCGTCGCGGCCGAGAATGTCGGTGACGCGCGGCATCGTCGCGGGCGACGGCTCTGATGTTGCCGGCGCTTCGGGCATCGACGCTTCGGCCAATTGCGGATCCAGCAGGCGGTGGGTGTAGTCGAAAGTAGGCCCCAGAACCTGGCCGCCCGGGATATCCTTGAAGGTCGAGGAAATCCGGCGGCGCACCCGCATCCGGCCGGTATCGGCTGGCTCGGTCACGCCGAAGCGCGGCAATGTGGCACGGAACGCGCGCAACAGGAAAATCGCCTCGATCATGTCGCCGCGCGCTTGCTTGATCGCAAGCGCTGCGAGTTCGCGATCGTACAGCGAGCCTTCGACCATCACGCGATCGACGGCGAGGCTGAGTTGTCCTGAAATCTGATCCAGCGAGATTTCGGAAACTTTGCCATCGCCACGCCGTTCATGCGCCAGCAGGCGATGGGCGTTCTCGATGGCGCGCTCGCCTCCCTTGACGGCGACATACATGCTTAGCCTCCCTTCGCGACAAGCCGCGTGGTACGCGGGATCGCGACAATGGTATCGTCATGGACCAGCACGACATCGATGCCGCGCGGAAACAGCGTCTGGTTGATCTCCAATCGCGCGAACAGGTCTGCTGGTTGGATTGCCGCCCGCAAGACAGCCGTGCCGTCGATGCCGGGCCCGCGCAATTCGAGGACGGGACCTTGCGTCAGGCTTTCGACCTGCAGGATCAGGGTCGTCGAACGATCAGGATATTCGTTGCTGCCAAAAGCGAAGCGATCGAGACCGGGAAGCGCGCGTGCGTCGCCGACCAGCGCAAAACTGCAGACCGAGGAATCGGCGATGACGGGCGCGCCGGTATGAAACTTGAGCCACTTTGTCACATCCGACGTCCCTGATATCTGCGGGTCGAGCCAGAGCGGCGTATCTTGATCGAATAATGTCAGCGCGATCGCCGCGGTGCCGCGCATCATGGCGGCGGGTGCGCCGGTGGCGGCGACGATGCGTTGGACAGTGCCGGGACGGGCCATCGCATCCATCACCGAACGGAACGTCGACTGCGCCGACAACACCTTGTCCGCGAACCCTGCTGGCAATTCGGCAACCGTCGTCATCGTTCAGCCCTCACCACGCACCAGCGTGTAGAAATCGACTCGCGTCGCCGCGGTTTCAGCAGCCCTTCGGTTTTGTTCTGAGATCATCTGGGTTCGCAGCGGCGCGATCACTTCTGCTTCTACCGCTCCTGCAAATTCATCCGACTGTATCAACGCGTCGCAGAGCGCGATCATCCGCGCCTTCTGTCCGTTACGGCCGAGCGTGTAACCGAAACCGACCTCGCCGGTCGAAAGCCGCACCGCCGCCCGCGAGACCGTGGCTTCGCCGAGGTTGAACGGCGCGCCGTCGCCGCCGATGCGGCCGCGCACCATCACCAGACCGTTCTCCGGCTCGCGCAGATTTTCGTAAGGCGGCAACGCGATTGCGTCGAGATGACAGGCAATCCCGGCCGCATCGGAATGCGCCAGCACGCTCATCGCCGCTTTGCGCTGCGCCTGTTTGCCGTTTTCGCCTGCCGCGGTCATATCAGCCTTGCCGAAATCAAGTTGTCTATGATATTAGACAACTTGATAACGAAACGCCATGACTGTTTCGTGACAACAGGATAATTTTTTCGATGCCCTTCCCCAGCTTCCCCGCGCGCGCATGACGGCCATGCAGGACGCAGCCTCCGGTATCGCTTTATGGCGGCAGGTCGCCGACGGGATCGAGCGCGGCATCGCCGATGGTCGCTTTGCCGCTGGCGAGCGGCTGCCGGGCGAGACTGAAATCGCCGAGACCTATCGGGTCAACCGCCACACCGTGCGCCGGGCGCTGGCGACACTGGCCGAGCGCGGCCTGGTGCGCGCCGAACGCGGCAGCGGCACCTATGTGGAAGCGCCACGGCTTGCCTATCCGCTCCGGTCCCGCACGCGATTCTCCGAGATCGTCGGCGCCGAGGGCCGCGAGCCGGACGGCCGGTTGATCGGCGCCTCCGAGGAACTCGCAAGCCGCGAACTGGCGCGACTGCTTGGCCTGAAGACCGGCGCGCCGCTGATCCGGATCGAAGCGCTGCGATTGGCCGATCGCACGCCGATCTGCGTCGGCACCATTTGGTTCGGCGCAGCGCGCTTTCCCGAAGCCGGGCGGGTCTATGGGCGCATGCGCTCAATGACAAAATTGCTGGCGCATTACGGCATCCGCGATTATCGCCGGGCTTCGACTCGCGTCACCGCGGCCATTGTCGATGCGACCGATGCCGCACGGCTCGAGCTTGCGCTCGGCCGTCCCGTGCTGGTGGTCGACAGCACTGACGTCGATGCGCAAGGGACACCGCTCCTGACCAAGCGCACGCGCTTTGCCGCGGAAAGGGTCGAGTTCGTCGTCGAAAACAGCTAGATCGTGATGACGTTTCTTCGAATCGTCATCCCGCTCTATCTTCTTGTTTGAGCGTGATCTCCGCGCAAACGCGCTTCGCGTTTGTCGCGAGGGAAAACCGGTATGCACTTTTCCGGATCATGCTCTAGCGCGGCATCCTCACGCGACCGCGCGCCGCCCGATGATTGCAAAGCGGAGTTTTCCCGAAATCCAGTCGATCGCGGCAACTGCCACCAGGATCATCAAAATCAGGAACGACACCTTTTGCCATTCCAGCACACGGATCTGCTCGGCCAGTTGCAGGCCGATGCCGCCGGCACCGACGATGCCGATGATGGTCGCCGAGCGCGTGTTCGATTCGATGTAATAGAGCACCTGTCCGGCGATCACGGGCAGCACCTGCGGCATCAGGCCAAAGCGTATCTCGTGCAGCGCATTGCCGCCGGAGGCGCGGATACCTTCGACCTGCTTGCTGTCGGCCGCCTCGATCGCTTCGGAGAACAGCTTGCCGAACGCGCCAAAATCCGACACCGCAATCGCCAGCACGCCGGCAAACGGGCCAAGGCCAACGACATTGATCCAGACCAGCGCCCAGATCAGCGTATCGACACCGCGGATCGAATCGAGAAACCGGCGGACGGGAAAGCGGAAGATATTGGACGGAACGATGTTCTTTGCCGCCAGCAGGCTGACCGGCAGCGCAAAGATGGCAGCCAGGCTGGTGCCGAGCAGCGCGATCGAAAGGGTTTCGCCGAGCGCGACCAGATAGGCCGGCAGCGAGGAGCCCGGATCGGGCGGGATCATCATCAGCGTGATCCAGCCGAGCTGGTGAAGACCTGCGAGCAGCCGCGCTGGCGAAAAGTCGAGATCGATCAGCCCGAATACAAAAATGCCAAATGCGCCTGATATCATCGCCGGCGTTGCCAGCCGCGCCGAGACCGGTCTGTTGAAGACCCGGGGATATCGCGCTCGGAGGTCTTCCGGGTCGGGCGCCGGCAATCGGGTCATGTTCGCGCTTCGTTGCCGAACAACCGGCCCCGCATCCAGCCGGTGCCGATATCGATGACAAAGACCGTGACGATGATCGTCAGCAGGATCGCGCTGACATCGGAATAGTAGAATTTGCGGATGGCGACCACGAGCTCCTGCCCGATGCCGCCGGCGCCGACGAAGCCCATCACCGATGCTTCCCGGACATTGATCTCGAAGCGCAGCAAAGCGTAGCTGGCGTAGCCGGCCGCCACCTGCGGCAACACCGCAAAACGCATGCACGATATCCAGCTCGCACCGGTGGACCGCACGCCTTCGACCGGCTTCATGTCGGCATTTTCGACGATCTCGGAAAACAGCTTGCCGAGCGCGCCGGTCGAATGGATCGTAATGGCCAGTACGCCCGCCATCGGACCGAGACCGAATGCGATCACAAAGATCAGCGCGAATACGATGCCGGGAACGGTGCGGGCGAATTCCAGCAAGCGGCGGACGACAAAACGCAGCCA
>JGI12053J15887_10000105_pt1 | contig 26194 bp, 28 predicted proteins | sample MedBloCAOM1_O3_FD_15887 | JGI IMG/M metagenome (IMG submission 15887)
TCGGACAGTTGAAACGTCCCGTCGTGTTGCCTCTGGGTCCATGCAAGTCGGGTTTACCCGACTTGCGTCGTCTAACTGCCGATCTCGGGCAAGCCCGAGATCGGTGTCTCGCTCCGCTCGCCCGGGACACGAGAGTGGTTCGCGCAAAAAGCTCCGTTTGCGCATTTTGGCGAAACGAACTCCTGTTGCCGAAGCGCAACAAGTGCGCGGCGCGCGCGGGAAAATCAACGATGTGGTTTCTTGCTTCGACGTCGAGCGGCGCCTCACCGCGCGGCGACGCTCTCGCCGATCCAGCCGATGATCAGGTCGGCGATCTCGAGGTTGTTCTTGTCCATCATCAGCATGTGGCTGTTGCCCTTCTGCCCGGCCTCCGGCAGCAGCAGGAACTTGGCGGAGCCGCCCGCGGACTTCACGGCATTGACGGTCGCGACGCACCCGTTGCGGCGCTCGTCTCCGTTCGGGCCGGGCGCGCCCTGGCTGTTGTCGCCCCACACCGAAAGCAGCGGCACCTTGGCGAAGATCTTCACGACCTCTTCCGGCGTTACCGGCGCGCAATTGCCCTCGACATTGATGAAGCCCAGCATCTTGATCGCGCGCGCCCGCACCAGATCCATGCCGTAGGCGCCCGATTGCGAATGCACCATCACGACCGCCGGTCCGATCTTGTCGAGCAGTGCGCCGAGCGCCTGCACGGTATTGGCGCCGGCGCCCGGCAGCGTCGCCTCCGCGTTCGGGACGAGCTGCGCGGTGTACTGGTCGAACGCCTCGACCGGAAACTGCGAGCCCGGGAACGGCGTCGGATAGGTCGCGCCGATGCGAAAGAAGTACCAGGCGCGCTCGCGCGGCGCGATCTGGATGTCCGGCAGCAACGCGACATTGGATTCGGCACGCGCGCGATTGATCGCGGTCGGGTTGAAGCCCGAGCGCCCGCGACCGGAGTGGTCGACGACGTAAACCGGAAAGCCCTTGCGCGCGAAATAGGTCGCCCAGCCCTCGCGTCCATCCGGTGTGGTCTCGTAGGTGGCCCCGGTATGGCCGGATCCGTGCACCATGACGATCGCCGGTCCACGCACGGTCTGCGGGATGCGGTACTGAACGTACATCTGATTGACGGTGATCGTGCCGGGCTGCGAAATGCCGCCCGCGGCGGTGCCGGGATGCGTCGACGCCGCCTGCTGTCCGTTGACGAAGAAGCTGCCTTCGTCCTGCAGCTGCAACGGTCCGCCGAGCGATCCCGCCATTGCGATACCTCCTGTTGCCGGCAGCAGGCCGAACGCAAAGACAGCGAATGTAATGCGCAAGCTCCGATCGACGATGGTCATGTCGACCTCCCAATCCGGATGATCGGCGACGCAAACGGCTGCTGGACGACCGAGGCTTCGAATGTGGCCGCCGCCAGGTCTCGTCCGTCATCGGTGGTGAAGCTTATTGCGCGTGCGCAAATAGACAAGGACGGCGGCCCTAAGGCTTGCTCGGGATCAGCGGCGAAAGGTGGGCAAGGCGCGCGCCGACTCCCGGCCTTGTTTCGAACAAGGGTGGGCGCGAAGCAGGACCGTGGGCAGCGCATCATGCGCTTTATGCTTCCTTTACGCGCCATTCGTCGCTCTTGCCCACCCGGAAACACAGCATCGGATTAACCGGGAAAGATGGGAGAGGGATGACCGAGCGGCCCGGGAGGACTATCCTTGCCGCCTCCCGTCATCCTGTCGCGCCGGTTGCCGGCGCCGGAGGACGATCCGTGGTTCGAATGGAAGCGGTTCGACGCGAACTACGCGGCAGCGCCCTCGCCCTGGTGCTGGTTGCCGCGACCACGCTCGTTGCCTACGTGCTGATCCAGTCGTTCGACGTGCGCCGGGGCTCGGTCATCTATCTTCTCCCGGTCCTGCTCGCGGGGTGGCATCTCGGCCTGGTGCCAGCCCTGGTCGCCGCCGTCGCGGGTGTGTTGTGGTCGGGATACTTTTTCTTTTCGCCGTACTACAGCTTCTACCTCGCCCGGCCGAACGAAATTCTCAATCTGCTGCTGTTCATGGTGGTTGCCGTGGTGACGAGTCACCTCGCAAACTCCATGAAGAAGCAGACCGAGGTTGCCCGCAAGAGCGAAAAGGACATGGGCGATCTCTATGCCTTCTCGCGCCGCCTGGCAGCGGCGTCCTCGGCCGCCGACATTTATCTCGCGATCGAGGAGCACCTCGCGAGCCTGGTCCAACGCAAAGTGGTGCTGTTCGGGGCGGTCCCCGACAGCGATCGCGATGTTAAGCCCGAGCAGGAGGGATTGTCGCAGCGCGTGCATTCGGCGATTGCAGAAGTTCGCGCGGGTCGCACGCTTGCGACCACCGTGGATGATGGTGCCGGCGATATCTGGCTGGTCCGTCGCGTTTCGCAGAAGAACGCCGACTTCGGGGTCATCGCCATCGATCTCGGCAGCGTCCCGCCATCGGCGGTCGAGGAGGTTCGCCATCGGGTCGACGACGTGTTGTCGGACGCCGCGGCTACGCTCGAGCGGCTCGATGTTGCGCGCGCGCTCAACGATGCGAAGATGCGTTCCGAGACCGAGCTGTTGCGGGAAGCGCTGATCGGCTCGGTTTCCCATGAATTGCGCACGCCGCTGGCGTCGATCCTCGGCGCCGCGACGGTGTTGAGCAAATCCCCGGTGATTGCGAAGGATGAGCGGCTAACGTCGCTCGCCGGGGTGGTGCGGGACGAGGCGGAGCGCCTCAACAACGACATCCAGAATCTTCTCGATGCCACCCGGATCAGCCGCGAACAGATCAGGCCGCGGCAGGAATGGATCGAGCCCCAGGATATCGTCAACTCCGCGCTCGAGCGCCGCCGCCGCCGGCTCTCCGGCCACAACGTTTCGCTCGATATGGACTCGAATCTGCCGCTCATCTATGTCGATGCCGTCTTGGTCGAGCAGGCATTCGTGCAGATCGTCGACAACGCGGCAAAGTATTCGCCTACGGGCTCGCCCATCATCATCGCGGCCAAGCGCAACGGCCGTGATGTCGTGCTTTCGGTGCAGGATCAGGGCGTCGGGCTGACGGCGGAGGAGAACGCGCAGCTCGGCGAGCGGTTTTTCCGCGGCACCCGCCACGCGGCCACGACGTCGGGCTCGGGCTTGGGCCTGTGGATTGCCAAAGCCTTCGTCACCGCCAATGGCGGCAAGATCCAGGCCGTGAGTCCGGGCGCCGATCACGGCGCCGCAGTGTCGATCCTTCTGCCCTTCGCAACGCCTGCGAACCAACCCGAGGTCGGTCCCGATGACTGAAGTCAATCCTGTCGTTCTCGTCGTCGATGACGAGGTGCAGATCCGTCGCTTTCTGAGGGCCGGGCTCGAGCTCGACGGCTTCGCCGTGCAGGACGCCGAGACCGGCGGTGATGCGCTGCGCTGGGCGACGCTCAAGCCGCCCGATCTCGTCATTCTCGATCTCGGCTTGCCGGACATGGACGGGGCGGAGGTGCTCGAGCGCCTGCGGGCATGGTCGAGCGTCCCGCTCATCGTGCTGTCGGTGCGCTCCAATGAGGCGGAGAAGGTCCGGCTGTTGGAGAGCGGCGCCGATGATTATGTGGTGAAGCCGTTCGGGATGGCTGAGCTGCTGGCGCGGGCGCACGCCGCCATGCGGCGGCACGTGCGCGTCTCTACCGGCGAGCCGGTCGTCAAGGTCGGACCGCTCTCGATCGACCTGGCCGCGAGGATCGTGACCATCAACGGTGCGCGCGTGATGCTCACGCCCAAGGAATATCGGCTGCTCCAGCTGCTTGCGCAGCACGCGGGAAATGTCGTCACCCACCAGTTCCTGCTCAAGGAAGTATGGGGTTCGCCCCATCTGCACGACACGCATTATCTGCGCATCTTCGTGCGCAAGCTCCGGCAGAAGATCGAGGTCGACCCGACCCAGCCGCAGATCCTGTTGACCGAACTTGGGGTCGGATATCGCCTGGTGGTGCCGGAGGTGGCTACCGCGGCGGCGAGTTGAGCAACCGCTAACTCTGCTGCAGCGCAGCCTTGAGCGCCTTACGGCGCGCCGGATCGTACAGGTTCGGATAGTCGTAGGTGAGCGGTTTCGAGGGTTCCACATGCAGCGTTGCGAAGACTGGCCCGTCCTGTTTGAGGACATGGGCGGCCTGCTGCTCGAAATTCGCCAGTTGCGAAAAATCATGCACGTGGGCGTAGCCGGCCGCGCGCGCCATAGCGGCGAAATCGGCCTCGGTGTTCGGGATCGGATGTCCGCCGTTGGCCTCGTAGGTGCCGTTCTGGACCACGATATGGACGAGGTTCTTCGGCGCGGCCGCGGCAATGGTCACGAGGCATCCGAGATTCATCAGCAGGCTGCCGTCGCCCTGCAGGCAGATGATCCGCTTGTTCGGGCGCCCGAGCGCCAGTCCCAGCGCATGCGAGGAGTCGAGCCCCATCGCACCCACGGAAAAGTAATTGAGCGTGCGCTCCCCGAGGTTGAGCCAGTCCACGGCCGAACTGTAGGTCGAGACGAGGACCTCGTCGGTCACGTGGCGTGTAAGCACCCGGAAACACTCGTCTCGCTTCATCATGACGCCGAGGGCCTCCGGCCGATCAGCAGCGCAACCGGATGCGACTTGGCGTAGGCATCCTCGATCGCCGGACGAATCTTTGCCACGTCGGGCTCTTCGTTGACGAGGTGATGCGGAATGCCCATGGCTTCGAGGATGGGCTCGATGATGCGCACGCCGTAGCGCGGCGAATTGCGCGGGGTCGTGTAGGGATCGTGCCCGAGCAGCCCGATCATCATGCAGATCGGTTGGCCGTACTCGACGGCGATGCCGCGAATGGCGTTGATGGAATCGAGAAAGCCCGTGTACTGGATCAAGGTCAGGGCGCGCTTGTCGCAATATGAGAGCCCCGACGCGATGCCGATGCACTCGTCTTCCTTGCAGACGCGGATCAGCTTCAATTCCGGGTCGCGCGCAATCGGCCGCAACAGGCCGCCGCTGGTCACGATGTCGGGGACCGACAGGATATACTCGATGCCGCTGGCCTTGATCGCCGCGATGATGCCCGAACCCTTGAGCTCGATCTTGTCATCGGGCTCGGTCAGCAAATCCGCATCCATGCGCGGCCCTCGGCAAAAAGACGCCGATGCGGTCAACATCGGCAGCGGTACCTAAGCCGAAATCAAACGTGGCCGCAACGGGCGTCGGGCATGGCGACGTGCTCACTCCAGGCGGACATTGGCCTGGCGAATGACATCACCCCATTTCTGCCGCTCTGCGGCGATGTGGAGCGCGAACTCGTCCGGGCTTCCCAGCGGCAGCGACGCGCCGAGCGAAAGGTAGCGCTCACGTACCGGCTCGACAGCGAACGCATTCCTGGTTTCCCGGTTGACCCACGCGATGACCCCAGCCGGCGTTCCGGCCGGCGCGAACAGGCCGAACCAGGTCCCGCTTTGCATCTGTCCGAAGCCGCTCTCGCCCATGGTCGCAGCGTCGGGAAGCGATGCGAGCCGTTGCGCGGTGAGCACAGCGAGCGCGCGCGTCTTGCCCTCCTTGATCAGCGGCATCTGCAGCGTGACGCTGTCGAACATGACCTGGACATGGCCGGCAATCAGGTCTTGGATCGCCGGTGCGGCGCCGCGATAGGGGACATGCACCATCGTAATGCCGGCGGTCTGCTTGAACTGCTCTCCGACCAGGTGTCCCGATGCGGCGTTGCCCTGCGAGGCGTAGCTCAGCTTGCCCGGATTGGCCTGGGCATAAGCTACCAGCTCGCGCACCGATTTGACGGGCAGGCCGGGATTCACCACCAGCACATTGGGAAACGTCGCGACGTGGATGATCGGCACCAGATCCTTGGCGGGATCGAAGGCGAGCCGCGTGAGATGCGCGAGCACCGCATTCGTGCTCAAGCCGCCCATGAACAGCGTATAGCCGTCGGGCGGCGCGCGCGCCGCGGCCTCGGCGCCGACCGCGCCCGCGCCGCCGGGGCGGTTTTCGACCACGACGGCCTGGCCGGAGGCCTCGGTTAACCGCTGCGAGACGATGCGGGCGAGCGTATCGGCAAGGCCGCCCGCCGCGAGCGGCACGATGATCTTGATCGGTCGTGTCGGGTAGTCCTGGCCGCGCGCGGGAGCGGTCGCAAGCACCGCGACGCCGCACAGCATAACTGCGACTGACACGGATAGAGCACGCGCGATTGTCATGGTTGTTTTCTCTCCCTTGGAACTTGCTCTGTCCCGTTTGCCGGTTCCATATCACATCGCTCAGGCAGAAACTGTGGCCGTGGGACATCGTTGGCGCTTGCGAGGGTTCGGCAAAGCTCGCATCCTCCGCGTGACGATCGCCCGAGCAAAGGACACTGTCGAGGGACCAGATGAAGCGTCTTGCTGTCGCGCTTGTAGTAGGTGTCATCTGCATCCAGCCGGTGGACGCACCCGCCGCCGACTGGCCGACGCGGCCAGTGCGCATCATTGCACCCTCCACGCCCGGCGGCGCCGCCGACATGTTCGGACGCCTGCTCTGCGACCATTTCAGTGAAACCTTTCGTGAGCGCTGCTTCGTTGAGAATCGGGCCGGCGCCGGCGGATTGATCGGGACTGCGGCCACCGCGCAAGCGGCGCCGGACGGCTATACGCTCACGACGTCGAGCACCGCCTATCACGTGATCGCGCCGGTGGTGAGCCCGAACCCCGGCTTCGATCCCATGAAGGACTTCACCCACATCGCCTATATCGGCGGACCACCCAACGTATTCGTGGTGAACCCTGGGTTCGGCGTGCGCTCGCTCAAGGAGTTGGTGGACCTCGGGCGGCGCGGCCAGTCGATCGACTACGTCTCGCCCGGGGTGGGCACGCTCGGGCATCTGCTGGCGGAAACCTTCGCGCAGAAGAGCGGCATCAAGCTGCAGCAAATCATGACCAAGGGCGCCTCGCAGGGGATGATGGACCTCATCAGCGGCAACGTGAACGTGGGCACGATGACCTGGACATCGGCGCTGACGCAAATCCGCGCCGGCAAGGTCATTCCGATCGCGGTCACATCGAATGCACGGCTTGCGGAATTCCCGGACCTGCCGACATTCAAGGATCTCGGCTACGGAGATCTCACAGCAGTGTCGTGGTTCGCGCTTTCCGGACCGGCGGGCTTGCCGAACGATATCACCGCGCGGCTCAATTCAGCGGTCGCCCGGATGTTGGAGCTGCCCGAGGTGCGCCAGCGCCTCGACCGCGACGCCGTCGAGACCCGCGTCATGAGCTCGGATGAGTTCACCAAATTCGTGGCAAGCGAGATCGACAAGTGGGCGCCGGTCGCCAAACGGGTGATGCAGGGAAACTAGGGCCAACTGCGTTCGCCAACCTGCGCGCTTTCGCTCCGCCCTCATCGCGAGCGCGCACGGCCTTGTCTACGTTCGAACCTGGCGCGTTGCAATTCACTCCGATCCGGCTACGCCGGCTTGCGCGACGACCTTGGCGAAGCGCGCGGTCTCCGCAGCCACAAAGCGCTCGAGCTCTTCGGGCGAGCCTTTGCCGATCGGGTTGAAGCTCTGGCCGACAAGTTGCTTCATGACTTCAGGCTCGGCGATCGCCGCGTTCACCGCGCGGTTGAGCTTTGCAAGGATGTCCTTGGGCGTTCCGCCGGGCGCGGCGACCGACTGCCATGCCGCCCAATCGAAACCCGGCGCGCCGACTTCGGAGAGCGGCGGAATTTGCGGCGCCGAGGCCGCGCGCTGCGCCGTCGTCACGCCGAGCGCACGCACCTTGCCGCCTTCGATCAGCGGGAGCGCCGGCGCGAGGTCGCTGAACATCAACTGAATGTGACCAGCGATGACGTCGTTGAGCGCCGGCAAGGTGCCTTTGTAGGGCACGTGCGTCATCGGGATTCCAAACGAGACCTTGAACAGCTCGCCCATGAGATGGTGGAACGCGCCGGCACCGCCGGAGCCGTAGCTCAGCGGCTTCTCCTTCGCGAGCTTGATCAGATCCGCGACGGAATTGACCGGCAGCGACGGGTTGACCACGAGCACGAATGGCACGCTGCAGATCAGCGCCACCGGAACGAGATCCTTGCCCGGATCATAGGGCAGCTTCTTGTAGAGCGAGACGTTGATCGCCAAGGTCGAGCTCGTCGCCATCATGATGGTGTAACCGTCAGGCGCGCTTCTTGCGACCTGGATTGCCGCCGTCACCGTGCCGGCGCCGGGGCGGTTCTCGACCACGAACGGCTTGCTGAAGCGCTCGGAGAGCTTTTGGCCCACCAACCGTCCCAGGATGTCGGTGCCGCCGCCAGGAGCAAACGGCACAATGAAGTTGACCTGGCGGGTGGGATAGTCCTGCGCCGGCTCTTGCGCCCACGATAGTCCGGCGGACATGCCGAACAACGCAAGGCCGAGCAGCATTGAGCCGATGGATTTCATGTTTCGTCCCTCCCGATCTGAGCTGTCATGCTTCGTGTAGGCAAAAGCCAGCCCTCGTCAGATTCGTGGTGGCGTCCTATTGCGACCTCGCGATGCCGGCGTGCTCCACCACCTTCCCCAGGCGGGCGATCTCGGACCGCATGAAGCGCTGCAAATCGTCGACCGATGGATAATCAACGGAGATTCGCGCCGTACGGGCGAACTCGGCCTTGACCTCGGGCAACTCCAACACCTTCTTCACCTCAACGTGAAGCTTATCGACGATCTCCTTTGGCGTCCCGGCCGGTGCGACGATCATCTGCCAGGAGGTGAGGTCGAATCCGGGGACGCCCGCCTCGGCGAGGGTCGGGATGTCCGGTGCAACCGGCAGACGTGACGCGGACGACACACCGAGCGCGCGCACCTTGCGGTCCTTGAGCAGCGGCAGGATTGGAGTGGGCTCGCCGAACATCGTCGGAATGTGCCCGGCAACGAGATCGGTGAGCGCCGGTCCGTCGCCGCGATAGGGCACGTGCACGACGTTGATGTCGGTCAAGGTCTTGAACAGCTCAAAGCTCAAGTGCTGCGGCGAGCCGGGGCCGGCCGATCCATAGGAGAGTTGGCCGGGCTTCGCCTTGGCCAGGATGATGAGATCGGCGACCGAATGAACCGGCTGCGATGGGTGCACGAGCAGCAGGAACGGCGCGTTGGAGGTGAGCGCAATCGGCGCGAAATCCTTGGCCGGATCGTAGGGCAAGCTCTTGTTCAACGTCGCCGTGATCGCGAACGGCGTGCTGGTGCCGAGCATGATGGTGTAGCCATCGGGTGCCGCCTTGGCCACGGACGCGGCTCCGATCACGGTGCCGGCACCGGTCCTATTCTCGATGACCACCGGCTTGCCCAGGCGATCCGCCAGTTTTTGCCCGAGCACCCGCGCCAGGGCGTCCAGGCCGCCGCCGGCAGGGTAGGGAACCACCAGCGTCACGGCCCGGTTCGGGTAGTCCTGCGCCGGCGAGTTCTGCGCCTTCGCGAGCGGCGAGGCCGCCAGAAGGAAAGCGGCCGCCAAAAGCAGGCCAAGGGGCCTGAGCCCGTCGATGAACTGCACGTATCCTCCCTGCCGATCGTGAATGTCGGCTTGTCCCGACAGTAACGGAAGGCGGCTTGGCCGGTAAGCGCCCCTGAGGACGCAGGGAGGGGTGCAAAGCTTGCTGTTCTTGACTTCGGGGAGCCGCATCCATACGTTCCGCGCGCTCTCGCAAAGAGCCGAATGCAGCCCGCCGACCGGTCCATGAGACCGGAGGCTACCGCCCGACAGCGCGATGCGCCCTCGGGCGCAAAGGTGTTTGGCGGCTGTCGCGTGAGCAAGAGGCTCTAATCATGTCATGCCCGGGCACGACCCTGGCATCCATCCTCTCGCGAGGATGATGGATTGCCAGGTCAGGCCCGGCAATGACCAAACGGAGAAGGCAGGAAGCGATGTTCGACTCGCTGTCCGAACGGCTCGGCGGCATTCTCGACCGCCTGACGCGGCGGGGTGCGCTGACCGAGGCCGACGTCGATGCCGCGCTACGCGAAGTGCGTCGTGCTCTGCTCGAGGCCGACGTCGCCCTCGACGTGGTGCGCGCCTTCGTCGACAAGGTCAAAAGCCATGCCGTCGGGATCGAGGTCATCAAATCGGTGACGCCGGGCCAGATGGTCGTGAAAATCGTGCACGATCAGTTGATCGAGACGCTCGGGGCTCGCAGCGAACCGATTGATCTTAACGCACCTGCGCCGGTGGCGATCATGATGGTCGGCTTGCAGGGCTCGGGCAAGACCACCACCAGCGCCAAGCTCGCCAAACGGTTGACCGAGCAGGGCCGGCGCAAGGTGCTCATGGCGTCCCTCGACGTGCGTCGTCCAGCGGCCATGGAACAGCTCGCCGTGCTCGGCCAACAGGTCAATGTCGAGACATTGCCGATCGTCGTCGGCCAGCAGCCGGCGCAAATCGCGCAACGCGCGTTGCAGGCGGCCCGGCTCGGCGGCTATGACGCGGTCATCCTCGACACCGCCGGACGCACCACGCTCGACGCAGCGATGATGGCGGAAGCCGCCGAGGTCAAGCGCGCCGCCAACCCGCACGAGGTGCTGCTGGTCGCCGACGCACTCACCGGCCAGGATGCGGTCAACCTCGCGCACGCCTTCGACGAGCGCGTCGGCCTCACCGGCATTGTGCTCACGCGTGTCGACGGCGACGGCCGCGGCGGCGCCGCGCTCTCGATGCGCGCGGTGACGGGCAAGCCGATCAAGCTCATCGGCACCGGCGAGAAGATGGATGCGCTCGAGGACTTCTATCCCTCGCGCATCGCCGACCGCATCCTCGGCATGGGCGATATCATCACGCTGGTCGAGAAGGCGGCGGCGACGATCGATGCCGAAAAGGCCGCGCGCGTCGCCGAGCGGATGCGCAAAGGCGCCTTCGATCTCTCGGACTTGCGTGAGCAACTCGCGCAGATGCAGCAGATGGGCGGCATGGCCGGACTCATGGGCATGCTCCCCGGCATCGCGAAAATGAAGAATCAACTGGCGTCGGCGAATCTCGATGAGCGCCTGCTCAAGCGTCAGCTGGCGATCATCGATTCGATGACGCCGCGGGAGCGCAAAAGCCCTGACGTGCTCAAGGCGAGCCGCAAGAAGCGTATCGCCGCAGGCTCCGGCACGAAGGTCGAGGACGTCAACCGCATGCTCAAAATGCACCGCACCATGGCCGACGTGATGAAGGCGATGGGCGGCCGCAAGCGCGGGCCGATGGCGGGCCTCGCCAATATGCTCGGCCTCGGCGGCGGCATGCCGAGCCCGGAGCAGATGCAACAGCTCGCGGAACGGATGCCGGGCGGAATGCCTGGCCTGCCGCAAGGCTCACCCGGCGTTCCGGGACTCCCGCCCACGATACCGGGCCTGGCGCCGAAACTTCCGGGCGGTCCCCTGCTCCCGGGTCTCGGCGGCCGACCGCCGGGATTGGGTGGGTTTCCAGGATTGGGAAAGAAAAAGTGACATGCACCCGTCATTCCGCTCGGGGTGACGGATCAACATCGTGAATCGTCGAACAAAAAGGAACTTAATAATGTCCCTGAAAATCCGTCTCGCCCGCGCCGGCACGAAGAAACGGCCGGTTTATCACATCGTGATCGCAGACAGCCGCTCGCCGCGCGACGGCCGCTTCATCGAGCGGCTCGGTCATTTCAATCCGCTGTTGCCGAAGGATAAGACCGAGCGCCTCAAGCTCGACTTCGAAAGGGTCAAGGCTTGGCTTGCCAAGGGCGCGCTGCCGACCGACCGCGTGCTCCGCTTTCTCGATGAAGCGGGCGTGATGAAACGGGAAAAGCGCAACAATCCGGTGCGCGCGATCCCGCGCAAGGAACGCAAAGCGCGCGCCGAAGAGGCCGAGAAGGCCGCCGCTGCGGCCAAGACCGCAGCCGCCGCCAAGGCGGCTGCAGCGCAGGCGACCTGATGCTCGCCTTCGCCGGGTAGCCCGACGTGTCCGAGCGCGTGTGCATCGCTCAGATCGGTGGCGCCCACGGCATTCGCGGCGAGGTGAAGCTGAAATCGTTCACCGCCGATCCGATGGCGGTGAAGGAGTACGGACTGCTGGAGCGGGAGGACGGTGGCGCCAGCCTCGAAATCGAGACGGTACGGCCGGCCAAGACTCATCTCGTCGCGCGGTTTCGCGGCGTCAGCGATCGCGATGCGGCCGAGAGGCTCACCAATCTCAAGCTGTTCGTGCCGCGTGAGCGCTTGCCGCCGCCCGCCGCCGATGAGTTCTATCACGCCGACCTGATCGGGCTGTCGGCGCTGACGGCGGACGGGACGGAGGTCGGAACGATCGTCGCGGTGCATGACTTCGGCGCAGGCGATATTCTCGAACTGCGGCCGCCGCCCGGCGGGACGACCATCATGTTGCCGTTCAACGAGGCCTGTGTGCCTGAGGTCGACATTGCAGGCGGACGTATCATCGTAGCGCTGCCGGCGGCGACGCCGGGAAAGCGCGGCGACGCTACCGAGTAGGTCCGATCGGACGATCACCATGTGGCGCGCGAGCATTCTCACCATCTTCCCCGACATGTTTCCGGGGCCGCTCGGTTTCAGCCTCGCGGGCAAAGCGCTGGCAGCCGGTCTCTGGACGCTCGATGCTGTCGACATCCGAGTGCATGCGACTGACAAACACCGTTCGGTCGACGACACCCCGGCGGGCGGCGGTCCCGGCATGGTCATGCGGCCCGACGTGCTGGCCCGCGCCATCGATGCGCTGGCGCCCGCGGGCGATCCGCGCCCGCGCCTGGCCATGAGCCCGCGCGGCGTTCCGCTCACGCAGGAGCGGGTCGAAGCCCTGGCGCAGGGACCCGGCGCCGTCATTCTTTGCGGCCGCTTCGAGGGCGTTGACGAACGTGTGATCGAAGGGCGCAGCTTCGAGGAAGTCTCGGTCGGCGACTACGTGCTTTCGGGCGGAGAAGTCGCGGCCTTCGCCCTGCTCGATGCCTGCGTCCGGCTCCTGCCCGGCGTCATGGGCAAGGAGGCCTCGGGCGCGGAGGAGAGCTTTGCTCAGGGCCTGCTCGAATACCCGCAATATACCAGGCCGCAATTGTGGGAAGGCCGTGTCATCCCCGATGTGCTCACCTGCGGCGATCACGCCAAAGTCGCCGCCTGGCGTCGTGCCGCCGCGGAGCGGCTCACCCGCGAACGCCGCCCGGACCTCTGGGCGACGCATGTGGCCCGCGTCGGCACCCCCGCCAAGCCGCCGCGCAAGCGGCCGAACCAGAAGCCCGAGCCAGACGGGTGACAAAGCCTCTCCGGTGTCGTATTAGCTCGCCCGACCCGCACAATAAATAAGACCGCGCGCCTGCCATGTCGGCGCTGCCGATGGAGAATTCCAATGAATTTAATTCACGAGCTCGAACAAGAGCAGATCGCAAAGCTTTCTACCGGCAAGGAGATTCCTGATTTTGGCCCGGGCGACACGGTGCTGGTCAACGTCAAGGTGGTGGAGGGCGAGCGCACCCGCATCCAGGCCTACGAAGGGGTCTGCATTGGACGCGCGGGCGCGGGGCTCAATGAGAATTTCACCGTCCGCAAGATTTCCTATGGCGAGGGCGTGGAGCGCGTCTTTCCGCTCTATTCGCCGATGATCGACTCGATCAAGATCGTGCGCCGGGGCAAGGTGCGCCGCGCCAAGCTCTATTATCTCCGCGGTCTGCGCGGCAAGGCGGCGCGCATCGCCGAGAAGCAGGATCACCGTCCCACTGACGAGAGCGTCGAGGTGGCAGGGAAGGCCGCCGAGTAACTTCGGCGCTGTTGGCGGCGCGACACCGATCCCGCGCAGAGCGCCATCGCGCGCTTGAAGATATGCCGGGTTGGGGCGGCGCAGGGCGCCAAAAGGCCCGTTCGATCCTATATATTCTTTAGGACACGGCGATTTCCGGAGCATCCAGCTATGGCCAAGCCGCGTACGCTTTACGACAAGATCTGGGACGACCATTTGGTGGACCAGCAACCGGACGGCACCTGTCTCATCTACATCGATCGCCATCTCGTGCATGAGGTGACGAGCCCGCAGGCGTTCGAGGGACTGCGCCTGTCCGGCCGCAAGGTGCGCGCACCGGAGAAGACACTCTGCGTGGTCGATCACAACGTGCCGACCACCGACCGCAACCTGCCCAACCCTGATCCGGAAAGCGCGGCGCAGATCGCGTATCTCGCCGAGAACGCCAAGCTGTTCGGGCTCGAATATTTCAACGAGTTCGACAAGCGCCAAGGCATCGTCCACATCATCGGGCCGGAGCAGGGCTTCACGCTGCCGGGCACGACGCTCGTCTGCGGCGACAGCCACACCGCGACCCACGGCGCCTTCGGCGCGCTCGCCTATGGCATCGGCACGTCGGAAGTCGAGCACGTGCTGGCGACGCAGACGCTGATCCAGACCAAATCGAAGAACATGCGCGCGGTGGTGGACGGCAAGCTCCCGGCGGGCGTCACCGCCAAGGACATCATCCTCGCCATCATCGGCGAGATCGGCACCGCCGGTGGCACCGGCTATGCACTTGAATATGCCGGCGAAGCGATCTGGGCGCTGTCCATGGAAGGCCGCATGACGGTGTGCAACATGTCGGTCGAGGGCGGCGCCAAAGCCGGCTTCATCGCGCCGGACGATAAGGCTTTCGCCTATCTCAAGGACCGGCCGCGGACGCCGCAAGGCAAGCTCTGGGACGACGCCATGCGTTACTGGGACACGCTGCGCTCGGACGCGGGAGCGCACTTCGATCGCGAGATCAGGCTCGACGCGGCAAAACTTCCGCCGCTCGTCACCTGGGGCACCAGCCCCGAGCAGGTCATTTCCGTGACCGGGCGCGTGCCGAAGCCGCAGGACATCGCGGATGAGAACAAGCGCCGTGCCGCAGAGACCTCGCTCGGCTATATGGGCCTCAAGGGCGGCGAAAAAATCACCGACATTGCGCTCAATCGCGTGTTCATCGGCTCCTGCACCAACGGGCGCATCGAGGATCTGCGTGCGGTCGCCCGGGTCGTCGACGGCAAGAGCGTCAACGGCAACGTCAATGCGATGATCGTGCCGGGCTCCGGCCTGGTGAAGGAACAGGCCGAGGCGGAAGGGCTCGACAAGATTTTCGTCAAGGCCGGCTTCGAATGGCGTGAGCCCGGCTGCTCCATGTGTCTCGCCATGAATCCCGACAAGCTCGCTCCGGGCGAGCGTTGCGCCTCCACGTCGAACCGCAATTTCGAAGGCCGCCAGGGCTACAAGGGCCGCACTCATTTGGTGTCACCCGCCATGGCCGCGGCGGCCGCGATTGCCGGGCACTTCGTGGACGTGCGGGAGTGGACGTAGCGCCGGTCCACATCATTCCGGTTCAGCCGGGCGACGCGTCTCTGTTGCAGCCGCCGGCGCGCGCCTCGGCACCAGCGTGAGGCGGATGTCCGGCAGCGGACCGAGCCTCGAAAGCACGGCTTCGAGCCGCGCGGCATTGCTGCGGAGCGCCACGATCCGCAGCGGCACGTTGCGGTAGGAGAAGGCCCCGACCGTCGATTCCACCAGAATTGCGGGTTGCGCGAGGAGCTCGCCATAGGCGCGGGCATAAGCGCGGACACGCTCGCTCTGGCGCGGGAAGGTGCCGGCCCTGACGAAGCGGTTGGCGGTCTCCTCGACCAGCACGACGTACTCGGTCGCGCCGTCAACGGTGGTGAGCGGCGGATAATGTCCATGGGCCGGAAACGAAGCGTACCAGTCGACCGCATCGCGTCCGTCGAGCGCCGCGCGCAGGCGTTCGATCATGCTGCGGGTGTCGTGCGGCGCAGAGCGGGCGATGGCGATGGTGGTGAAGGCAGGCGGCGCGGCCAGCACGACGACGGCGCTGGCTGCGAGCGCCGGCCGCCACGCACCCGATGCGCGATTGCAAACGCGAGCGACGAGGCCGACCGCGAGCACGGCGACCAGCCCGCCCATCACCGTCATGTGGCGCTCGATCGCCATGAACGGCTTCATCGGAGAGAGTTCGTGCATGATGTACCAGAGCACGGCGAACACCAGCACGAGCCGGATCGCCGGCGGGCTTGACCGCCAGTCGATCGCGACCGCGATCGCTCCGCCGAAGCCGGCGAGCGCCAGCGTCGGTCCGAGGCCCGGCCACAGGCTCGTCGTCCAATGAAACAGGAAATGCGAATACCAGCCGTGCCACACGACGATGTGGTCGGACAGCGCATGCGCGATTTCCGTGTCGAGCCCGCGCAGAAACAGCCCAGGCGTCAGGAAGGCCGGCGCATTGACGAGCGCAAACACCACGGCCGCCGCTGCCGTCGACCATGCGAGGCCGGCGTAATAACGTCGAACGTCCGCGATCGGCGCGATCAGCGGCACCACGCATGCCAGTGGAAGCAGCACGATGCCGATATATTTCGCCGAGGTCGCAAGGCCGACCAGGAGCCCGAATGCCAGTGCCCGGCGCGTCTCCGCGCTCTCACGCAGCCGGTCGAGCGCCGCGAGGGCGAACAGCAGCCACGGCGCAAGAAAGATGTCCTCTTTGAGGAGTTGCGCGTGGAACGCGACCAACGGCGGTACCGCGGCGAGGACGCCGGCGGCGAGAGCAAGCGCAAGCACGATCGTGGCCAGCACGGTCAGGCCGCCGAACATCGCGGCGACGGTGCGTCCGAGTTCGACCAGCGCGAGTTGGTCGGTGTACCGCGCGATAAGGTTGGCGAGGCGTACCGTCTGCACCAGCAGCAGCGGCTGGAGGAAATCCTGACGGCCCGCGAGGACGAAATCCGCTTTCTTGGGCTCGTCCGACTGAGGGGCGAGCGGCAGGTCGGGGATGGCGTCGTAGGCGATGGCCGCCACGACCGCAAGCGCGCCGGCGGTGCACGCGTATCCAATCGTTGAGCGGCTCGGCATTCGATCAGGCGCGGTGCAATGGGCAGCGCTTTTGGCTCAGCTGCCGGGCTGCCACCAGCAGCGCATCTGGGGCGTGATGACGGTGCCGCTCACGCGGTTTTCCGTCGCGAGCCATGAGGTGCATTGGCGCACATAGCCGCGACCGGGATACTCGTATTTGTAGGGCACTGGATAAGTCGTCGAATACGTCCGGTAGGGAGATGTCTCCGGATAGACCGGAGTGACCCGGATGCGCGTGCGCGCGCGTGCAGGCTCTGGGCGCGATTGCGCCGAGAACTCCGTCGCAACGGCGTTCTTTTTTGGTGCTCCGGACGTGGACTGTGCGAAGCCAGCCGAAGGCGCGGCCAGGCCCAGCATGGCTGCGCCCGTCGCTACGACGATGACCGTTGTTGTGCGTGTCATCTTTTCTTCAAACCGTTGATTTGGTCTACGCTCGCCCATTGCGGCGCGGCCGTCAACGTCTGCGCCGTCGATTGGCCCGACGGGCAAGCAGGCGCGTGCGCCTTGGCCGCCTGCCTGCTCTCGCCTAAAACTGGTGCCATGACCGAACCGACATTTGCCGATCCGCTCGCTTGGCGCACGGTCAAGGCGCCCACGCTCGAGGCGTTCGAAGTGCTCGCCGAGACGGCATTTCGCCGGCTCCCGAAGAAGTTCCGGGCGCTATGCGACGGACTCGTCATCCGGGTCGAGGATTTCCCGGCGGAGGACGTATTGACCGAATTGGAAGCGCAGAGCGAATTCGACCTGCTCGGCCTGTTTCAGGGGGTCGGCCTGCCGTTTCGGTCGGAAAGCGTGTCCGGACAGATGCCGAACATGATCTGGCTCTACCGCCGGCCGATCCTGGATTACTGGGCCGAGCACGACGAGGCGCTCGGTGCCATCATCGCTCACGTGCTGGTGCACGAGATCGGCCACCATTTCGGTCTCTCCGACGAGGACATGGCGGCGATCGAGGCGGAGGGGCGTTGATGGGGTCGGTGTCCGCGCGCACGCCACGCCCGGCGCCGCCACGATCGGTCGTCAGCGGTCGGCAGCCTTGCGTTTGGCCGAGCGGCGCCCGGTGGTGCCTTTGTCCTCGGTCGCAGATCCCAGGGGCTGACGCTCGCAAATACCCCCGAAGGGGTTCATTCGCGCCGCCATGCCGCATTCATGGCTCGAAGGGAACACACAGGCGCCGGGGGGCGGACTGCCGGCGTCGCGGATGCACCAGGTTTCGGCGTGAGCCGGGCTCGCCAGCACGGCGAACAGACCGGCCAACAGGCATGCTCCGAGCATTTTTCTCATTTCTTTCATTCATTGTCTCCGGCTATACGACCTCGCACTTGACAAAACACCGCTCGCACCATGAAACAGAACAATTCCAAAGTGGTCAGGTGAGATGATGGACAAATTCACCACGCTCGAAGGCGTCGCAGCGCCGCTCAGGATGATCAATGTCGACACTGACATGATCATCCCCAAGCAGTATCTCAAGACCATTAAGCGCACCGGGCTGGGCACGGGTCTGTTCTCGGAGAAGCGCTATCGCGACGACGGCAGCGAAAATCCCGACTTCGTGCTCAACAAGTCGGCCTATCGCAAAGCTAAGGTCCTGGTGGCCGGCGATAATTTCGGCTGCGGTTCCTCGCGCGAGCACGCGCCTTGGGCACTCATGGATTTCGGCATCCGCTCCGTGATTTCGACCTCGTTCGGCGACATCTTCTACAACAATTGCTTCAAGAACGGCGTGCTGCCGATCAAGGTATCGCCGGAGGATTTGGAGAAGCTGTTCGACGACGCCGAGCGCGGCGCCAACGCCACGCTGTCGATCGACCTGGAGAAGCAGGAGATCAGGGGGCCGGACGGCGGTGTGGTGAAGTTCGACATCGATGCGCACCGCAAGCATTGCCTGCTCAATGGTCTCGACGATATCGGGCTGACCATGGTCAAGAAGGACAAGATCGAACACTTCGAGGAGAAGTCCAAGACCGCACGCGCATGGGCATGAGACCTGGGCATGAGACCTGGGCGTGAGACTCGATCGCAACCTGCAGGACCGCAGCGTCACGCCTAAATGATCGTAGCGCGTGAACGCGCTAACGCTTTATCCCGGCTGCCCGGTATGGCTAGAGTGCGTCACGCCGCCTGCACGTGGGCGACCTGATAGAGGCATGGTTCGGCCTCCTTGATCAGTTCGCCGAACCGCGGCCATTTCTTGCGGAACTCGGACGAGTGGTGAGCAGCCTTGAGCTGCTCGCGGTTTTTCCACTGAATGTAGTTCACGACATGGCTGCCGTCCTCGCTGCGATGCAGGCTGACCGAGACGAAGCCGGGCTGGCTCGCCATGAAGCGGGCGCGCTCCTTCATCAACTCCAGCACCTCGGATTGGTTGTCGGCCGGAACCTTTACGGTGGTGATCTGGGTCACGACACCGTTGTTTTCGCGGATCTCGGGCATGGGCATTCTCCTGTTGTCCAGGGATAACGCGCATCTCAGCGCACAAGTTCGACCGGCGTGGGCGTTCGTCCAAAAAAACGGAACCGGGATCAGTCCGGCACCGACGGCTGCCAGGAGCCTGCGGGCGCCGCCTGGAGTCCGATGACCCCGCTGTCGGTGATCGCCTTCTGCAAGAAGCCGGAGGCGCGCACATCGTCGATGAACCGATTGATCTCGGTCAGAACATCGGCCTTGCCCTTAGACACGATGATGGTTTGCGGAACGCCGAACAGAGTGTCCGGCAGCAGCCGCGACCCCGGTGTTTGCGCCATCAGCGTCGTGAGGCGCTGCCGGTTGGCGCCAAAGCCATCAATCTCTTTTCCGGTCAGCAGGCGTTGGATCTCGGCGGTGTTGTTCTCGGTTTCGAGCAGAGTCGCCTGCTTCAGCTTGCGTTTCAGATAGAGCGCGATCGAATCATTTCGGACGGCGGCAATCACTTGTCCTGCGCGATCGATATCGGCGATCGCGCGGATCGGCGAGCCGTCAAGCACGAGAAAGCTTTGTTGCACCAGCATGTAGGTCTGCGAGAATTCGACCGTGCCGGCGCGCGACGGCTCATAGGCGACGAAGCCGATATCGGCCGCGCCGCTGCTGACCGCGTCGATCACCCCTTGGGGGTTGGCGGCAGGCTTGAGCTCCAGCGGCACATTGATGCGCTTTCCAAGTTCGCGGGCAAGATCGGCCGATGCGCCCCGAATGGCGCCCGTCGCGCGGTCCTGCACCGCCTGTGCGGGATTGCTGCCAAGATAGACCGCACGCAGCGTGCCTCCGGGTGCGATGTCGTTGGCGGATGCCCAACGGGGGAACGCCAACGAACACAGCAGAACGACAAACCATAATCGGCGCATGGCGTTTCCCGCTTGAAGCTGTTACCCGCGGGCTCGACCGCGAGTGAGGATGATGGAGCGGCGGGTCAAGCTAGGCGATGACACCGGATTTCAGCCCACCGATTGTCCCTCAAGGTCGCGCTCCTCGATCGCCCGCGCAATCGCGACTGTCCGCCGTGCCATGTCGGCATGCAGCCGTTCCACCATGCGGCCGTCGAGCTGGACGACGCCCTTGTCTTTATTCTCCGGCAAGCTGAAGGCGGCGATGATCTTCCGCGCGTTGGCCACCTCCTCCGTGCTCGGCGAGAAGGCTGCGTTGCAGGGGCCGATCTGGTTCGGATGAATGAGGGTCTTGCCGTCGAAGCCCATGTCGCGCGCCTCGTCGCATTCGCGCGCGAACCCCTCCGCGTTGCTGAGATCGTTGTAGACCCCGTCGAGGATGTCGATGCCATGGGCGCGCGCGGCGGTCACGCAGCCCATCAGCCACGGTACCATCGGTGCGCGCCCAGGGGTGATTTTCGCGCGCGTGTCTTTGGCAAGATCGTTGGTGCCCATCACGAAAGCCGAGAGCCTGGTCTCGACGTCCTTCGCCGCCGCTGCGATCTCGCCTGCGTTGAGCATGGCGAGCGGCGTTTCCATCATCGCCCAGATGCGGATCTTCTGGTCGGCGCTGATGTCGATCAGGCGTTCGGCCACGTCTTCCAGGTGGCCGGGGCTCGACACCTTCGGCACCAGCACCGCGTCGGGCTTCGCCTTGGCCGCGGCATTCAGGTCGTCCAGCCACCATTCGGTGTCGAGGCCATTGATGCGAATGATGACCTCGCGCGCACCGAACCCGCCGGCGATGACGGCGTTCAGCACCTGCTGGCGGGAGGCGGCCTTGCCTTCGGGCGCAACCGAATCCTCGAGGTCGAGAATAACGGCGTCGGCCGGCAAGGTGCGCGCCTTCTCGATGGCGCGGGCATTGGAGCCCGGCATGTACAGCACGCTCCGACGCGGGCGAATGGTCATGTTGAAGTCCCGTCCTGGTCTGCTCTAGTGTCCCGATTCCGAACTTCGCAAAGCCTCGCGGCATCCTCTGATGCGAACTTCGGAATCAAAGGGGACACTAGCAATTTTATGATTCTAGTGCGGTCTTGGATTTGAAGTTCCTAAGCGCGTTTGCGGCAACAACGATAGGAACTTCATATCCACCGCACTAGCCTACCGACCGAATGGCTGCGATGCCACTCTCTTGAAGCATGCTCAAAATCTTGGATGATCGATGGCTCGCGGGTGTGGACGGTTGCCGGACCGGCTGGGTCGTGGCATTCGCGCAAGCCGTCGATAGCGACATGCACGTACGGATCGTGCCGCGCTTTGCCGACGTACTCGCCGCGCCGGAGGCGCCAAGCATCGTTGCGGTCGACATTCCGATCGGTCTACCGGAGCGCGCCGGCCCGGGCGGCAGGGCGGCCGAGAATGCGGTGCGTCCCCTTCTGGGCGCGCGACAGTCTTCGGTATTTTCGGTCCCTTCGCGGGCCGCGCTTGCGACCGCGGACTATGGCCAGGCCTGCCGGATCGCGTTCGCCAGTTCGGAGCCGCCGCGCAAGGTATCGAAGCAGCTGTTCATGCTGGCCCCGAAAATCCGCGAGGTTGACGCGTGCCTGCGGGACGACGCGGTTGCCGCCGGGCGCGTCTTCGAGGTCCATCCGGAGGTCGCGTTCTGGCGGCTCAATGCAGAACGCCCGTTGGACGAGCCCAAGAAGGTCAAGGGCCGCTGCTACGATCCCGGACTCGCGTTGCGGCGGGGACTCCTCGTGGCAGCGGGCTTTGCGGCTGAGTTGGTGTACGGCGCACCGCCCAAAGGCGCTGGTCCCGACGACCTCCTGGATGCGCTCGCCTGCGCCGCCATTGCGCGGCGCATTCACGCCGGGTTGGCGCGACCGTTTCCCGATCCGCCCTTGCGCGATGCATTCGGCTTGCCGATGGCGATCTGGGCTTAGCAGTCAGCAGCAATCAGCGTCTGACCTGATTACTCACCACCGATAACCGGTCTCTGACGGGTCAGGCCGCCTTGCGCTTTGCTTCGATGAGCTTGCGGTTGATCAGGCACTCCGCGATCTGGATCGCGTTGAGTGCCGCCCCTTTGCGCAGATTGTCCGATACGCACCACAGCACGAGCCCATTCTCCACCGTCGCATCCTCACGAATGCGGCTGACATAAGTGGCGTCCTCGCCCGCGGCTTCGAACGGGGTCGCGTAGCCGCCCGCCTCGCGCTTGTCGATGACCAGACAGCCCGGCGCGTTGCGCAACACTTCGCGCGCCTCGTCCGCGGTGATCGGATTCTCGAACTCGATGTTCACGGCCTCGGAGTGGCCGACGAAGACCGGGACGCGCACGCAGGTGGCGACCACCTTGATCTTGGGGTCGAGAATTTTCTTGGTCTCGACCACCATCTTCCACTCTTCCCGGGTGAAGCCGTCGTCCTGAAACACATCGATATGCGGGATCACGTTGAAGGCGATGCGCTTGGGAAAATTCTTCGGCGCGACCTCGTCGAGCACATAGACCGACTTGGTCTGGGAAAACAGCTCGTCCATCGCCTCCTTGCCGGCGCCCGAGACCGATTGATAGGTCGCGACCACCACGCGAGTGATCTTGGCCTTGTCGTGGAGCGGCTTGAGCACGACCACGAGCTGCGCGGTCGAGCAGTTCGGGTTGGCGATGATGCCCTTCTTGCGGAAGCCCGCAACTGCGTCTGCGTTGACCTCCGGCACGACCAGCGGAACGTCGGGGTCGTAGCGCCAGCACGAGGAATTATCGATGACGACCGCGCCAGCCGCCGCGATCTTGGGTGACCATTCCTTCGAGACCGCCGAGCCCGCCGACATCAGACAGATGTCCACTTCGGAGAAGTCGTGGTGCTCGAGTGCTTTCACCTTGAGCACCTTGTCGCCGAAGCTGACCTCGGTCCCCAGACTCCGCCGCGAGGCGAGCGCGACTACTTCGTCGGCGGGAAAGGCCCGCTCGGCGAGGATGTTCAGCATTTCGCGGCCGACATTACCCGTGGCACCAACCACCGCGACCCTGTAACCCATTGCCAATTCTCCGAAAGTTTCCGCTCCGTGCCGGCGTGGCACGTGCGGCGCAAGCATTCCCGGGGGAAAACCGCCGTCGCGCGATTTCTCCCTAAGCATCTGCCTGGTCGAATGATCTTGTCCGAAAAGTCCGCGACTTCTCGGCGTCATGCTCTAGGCGAGAAAGTGGGCCATGACAACGTCGATTCAAGGGCCGGCGGCGGTTTCGCGCCCTGGGAGGAGTTCAGTGGCGGGGGCCTTGATGGGCTGCAGCCGTTCCGGACCCGCTCGCGGTCATCTCTGGAATGGATTCTGCCATCCGCGCGGGGCGCGGGCGGGGAACGCCGCCTCGAGATAGTCGAGCAGCACTTTGCGGTCGTTGTCACTCGGTTGCGGCATCGCGTGCCGTTGCGTCATCCAGTCGAGGGTGTCGTTCCACTGCTGGCGGGTCTGAGCCTGCTGCGCCACAATCTTGAATCCATGGCAGGGCGTGCAGGCATAAAACGTCTGCTCGCGCCCGGCGGCGGACGGATAGTCCTCCGGGCTCTCGTCCTGGGGCGTGAAGGCCGGGGCCTGCGCTGCGACCGGACCTGCCGCGAGCGCCAGTGTGACCGACACGAGGGCGCAAATCGCATGCGACCGCCTCATGCGATGCGAATCGCGACCCGGTGCATCGGATTGGCGCCATAGCCCTGCGGGTTCCAGTTGCCCGCCACATGCGGCTGCATGACGCCACGCGAGTCGGTCGCGCGTGTCCAGATCTCGTAGTAGCCCTCGCTCGGAAGCTTCACCGTCGCGGTCCAGCGCTGCCAGTCGTAGGGGTTCTTGGGCGCCGAAAGCTGAGCCTGCTTCCAGGTCGCCCCGAAGTCGGTCGAAATGTCGACACGGCGCACCGTCAGGTCGCCGGCCCAGGCGGCGCCGCGCAGCTTCACCTCGCGCACGTCCTTGCCGAAGCTCGTGCCGTTCATCGGGCTGGTGATGATCGAGCGCACCGGCATCGATTCGAGATCCTTGAAATTCTTCTCGTCCGTCCGGTCGCCCGGCACCATCGGATTGATGGCGACGCGATACGAGGTGCCCCCCATGCCTGGGCCGTCGTGCACCTTGTCGCGCAGCCAGATGCGGGTGAGCCATTTCGACGACACCGAGCCGGGCCAGCCCGGCATGATGAGCCGCACCGGCCCGCCGTGAACGTTCGGCAGCGGCTGCCCGTCCATGGCAAAGACGATCAGATTGTTCGGATCGAGCGCCTTCTTGATGGGGACGCCACGCGAAATCGCATCCTTGCTGGCGTCGGCGAGGCTGTGGTCGGCACCGTAGTTTCCGGTGAAGACGGCGGATGGTTTGACCCCCGCTGCCTTGAGCACGTCGGCGAGCCGCACGCCGGTCCACTCGGCGCAGCCGACACCGCCGTTGGTCCACTGGTTGCCGCGCGCCTGCGTCGTAAAGAACGAGCGGCCGTTGCCGCCGCATTCGAGCACCAGGCGCCGCGTGACCGGCCGAAACTTGGTTTTCAGCTCGGCGAGGGTCAGTTCGAGCTTTTGCTTCACCTCGCCGTCGACGACGATCTTCCAGGCGTCGGGGTCCTTGGCCGCCTCCGGCATCTGGCCGTTGTTGCGGATGAAGAATTTATCGATCGGCGTGGTGTCGTCGTCGAGCAGGTGCTCAGGTGTTTCCGCGACCAGCGGACGCTCGCCGAGCACCACCAGCTTGTCGGCTTTGCCCGGAAAGTTGAGATATTGCGGTCCTTTCGGGACTGCGCTTGGCGACGGGGCCTGCGCCATGGCTGCCGGAACGAGCGCTGCCGGAATGAGGCCGGCCGGCATGTTCTCGGCGAAAAAGATGCTGCCGCCGACCGCAATCCCCATGGCAGCGAGCCCGGAGCCGCCGAGGAAGCCGCGACGATCGAGGCCGGTCCGGCGGCCGAAGGCGACGGCATCGGCGCGCTCCCGATCGTCCTGATAGAGTTCTTCGATCGAGCGCTCGATCTTGCCCGGCATGGCGGTTCTCCCTGGTGATTTTTTCTCTGGACTGCGAGCCTGGCGGAATATTCGCGCCATTGAAGCCGGTAAGATTAAACGGATCTTTCCAGCACCCGACAGAGGGAATTTTGACACACCCGCCGACGGAATGACCGCCACGGGGTCTCGGCTGCTGTCATCACGACCAAAACTAGTATATGGATCAAGGGAATCGAGTGAGGACGCCATGGATATCAAGGCTTACGCGGCCGGTCTCTGCGCTGTGATGATCGCGGGCACGACGCTGGCCGTTCCCGCGGCCGAGGCACAGACACAGACCCGGAAAAAGCAATACGTCTATACCACCACGCGCGTGGCTCCAGCGAGCCGCCCACGGGCGCGCGTCACTGTGGCGCCGCGCTCGTTCCTCGATGCCGGGACCGAGGTGCGGCCGGGCGACCGCAAGTTCACCGATTACGCCTTCCCGGCGAGCGGCAATGGCGGGATCGGGATCAATGCGGTCACCAATACCGGTGGCAAGGTCGGCTGGGATCGCTCGCCGATGATGCAGCCGTTCCAGCTGCCGGGCTATAACCCGTGGTAGCTGCCTCGGCCAAATAACCGACGCTCGTGCAGACTGGGATTGGCCGCCTCGGGCGCGCGCGAGATCGTCATGTTTGCAGTCCGGGATACGGGCTTACTCCGCCTTGATGTTGGCGGCGCGGGCGGTTTCGGTCCAGTTCTTCAGATCAGCGGCGATCGTGTGTTGAAATTCCGCCGGCGTGCCGCCGGCCGGTGAAATGCCCTGCTGCGCGAATTTGGCGATCAGGTCAGGATCGCGCAGCGCCCGGTTGATCTCGGCATTGAGCCGCTGGATGATCTCAGTCGGCGTGCCTGCGGTGGTCAGCAGCCCGATCCACTGGATCGCTTCGAAGCCGGGAAAGCCTTGCTCCGCCACGGTCGGAAGGTCGGGCAGCTGCGGGTCGCGGGCGAGACTTCCGCTCGCGATCGCGCGCAATGCAGCGCTCTGGATCTGCGGCAGCGATAGTAGCGTCGAGATCGCGGTGAACTGGGTTTC
>JGI12053J15887_10000106_pt1 | contig 26080 bp, 25 predicted proteins | sample MedBloCAOM1_O3_FD_15887 | JGI IMG/M metagenome (IMG submission 15887)
GCGCGGGATCGTAGAGGCCTTGCACCGGCGGCAGCCCGGGGTCTGCGCTGTNGGCAAAGCGCGCCGTCGCGCGTTCGCCCTGCGCAGCTCGGCGCCTGCCCTTTTTCGCGCGAATGTGTGCCGCGCCCATTTTCGTCCTCGCGTCTCGCCCCCGCCAAAACACCGATGAACCCCGGCGTCTCGGCGCACCTTCCGCCTCCGCAGCGCCGATCGGCGTTACGGCCTCAAGGGCACCGCTGATCATTGGCGGCCTTCTCGCTACCGCCGCTCGGCGCAAGCGTGTGGCCGCTTGTGTTAAGTGGCTTGGCGATGCGTTGGCCGCGCCTACCACCCTCCGATGTAAGCCGGATGAAAAACCGGCCGAGGACACCGGGCGGGCCGTCAACTGGGACAGCAATGCTGTCCTAGTTTACTTTGCCAAATTCTAAACATGAACACAAGGGTTCGCCTAACGAGAAAATCGCCTGCTGCGTTCGAAGTTTCCTCACCGAGTGCCCAAAAATCCACCGCGCCCGCTTGTGCGGCAGACGAAGTAGACCGGATAAAGCGAGCACGCTCTGCTCCGTTGGTGCCGAATGCGGAAAAATGCGCTTCCAACCGGGAATTCGATCGCGGATACCGCGCCACAGCGCGCCGCGAGCCCGCCTGCGATCACGGCCCGGATTGTCGACAAGTTCGTCCCGCTCTGCGCGCTCGCTGCTTATGCGCTGGTGGGGCTGGGGCTGCGCCTGGTCATGGCCCGGGTCTTCTTCCAGTCGGGCCAGGCCAAGATCGAGGGGCCGAGCGTTCCGATCCATTGGACCACCGGCGGGATCGATTTCTCCGTGACCCTCCCGGCCGCGATCAAGGCGACGACGTTCCAGCTGTTCGAGACGCAATATGCTGATTTGCCGATTGCGCCGGGGGTTGCCGCTTATCTCTTCAGCTACGCCGAATTTGTCCTGCCGATCTGCCTGCTCCTGGGTTTTGCCACCCGCTTCGCTGCCGTAGGCCTGCTCGCCTTGACGATGCTGCTGCAAATCCACGTCGCGCCTGCAATGTGGTGGTCGTCGCATGTCTACTGGATGTCGATTCTGATGGTTCTGGTGTTGTTCGGTCCCGGCGCCATCTCCATCGACGCGTTGATCCGCACCATCTACCAACGGGATCGGCGGCCAGCCCGCGGCTGAGCGCTTTTCGCCGAGCGCTTGCTCATCCCATCGTGGTGCTGCGCTGCCCCCGCGTCCAGCCGAGAGAGACGTCATGAACTTTGCAAGCGACAACGCCGCCGGGATCGCGCCGGAGATCCTCGCGGCCATTTCTCGGGCGAACGAGGGCGCCGCGCTGGCCTACGGCCGCGATGATTGGACCAGACGCGTCGAGCGGACATTCGCCGAGATTTTTCAGCGCGAGGTCGCGGTCTTCCTGGTGCCGACCGGCACCGCGGCGAACGCGCTTGCGCTCGCGCACCTCACGCCGCCCTGGGGCGCCGTGCTCTGCCACGACGAGGCGCACATCGCCACCGACGAGTGTGGCGCGCCCGAATTCTTCGGCGGCGGCATCAAGCTTCTCGGGCTTGCAGGCGAAGCTGGCAAGATCGCGCCGGCGACGCTTCAGCATACAATCGATGACGGGCAGTGGGGCGGCCCGCATCATGTCAGTCCGGCGGTCCTGTCGCTCTCGCAAGCGACCGAAGCCGGCACGGTCTACCGCGCGGATGAGACCCGGCAACTCGCCGACATCGCCCACGCGCATGGTCTTGCCGTGCACGTCGACGGTGCGCGGATCGCCAATGCGCTCGCGCGCATGAACGCCTCTCCGGCGCAAGCGACATGGATGGCCGGAGTCGACGTGCTCTCATTCGGCGCCACCAAGGGCGGGGCAATGGCCGCCGAGGCGGTCGTGTTCTTCGATCCCGCCCGCGGCGCCAACATGTCGGAGCGTCGCAAGCGCGGCGGCCATCTCGTCTCCAAGCATCGCTTCATCGCCGCACAGATCGAAGCGTATTTCGCCGGCGATCTCTGGCTCAAACTCGCACGCCACGCCAACGCCATGGCCGACAGGCTCGCGGGCGGACTTATTGCAGCGGGTCTTCATCCGGTGTGGCCGGTGGAAGCGAACGAGGTGTTCGTCGCGCTGCCTTTGCCGGTCGACGAGCGGCTCAAGGCCGCGGGCGCGAGTTATTATCCCTGGACGACCGATGCACTGCCGAACGGCCTTGTGCTGGTGCGCGATACCACGCTCGTGCGCCTCGTCACTTCGTTTGCCACGACTGCGGACCAGGTCGATCGCTTTGTGGCGGCGGCACGTGCTTCTTGATGACACGGCAGCGCCAAAGCTACGCCCAATTCCCGGCTATCGTTGCAGCATGCGCAGACAAGCCGTGATCGATCGCGCTTGACTGCTTTGCGTTCGCGTTCGCTGCGTCGATCGACGGCAGCGAACAGGGGAACACCACATCGGGGGAACTCTATCTTGAAACACAAGATCGCCCTCTGCGCGGGACTTGTCGCCGCGCTTTCGGTATCGGGACACGCACAGGCGCAGCCCGCACCACCAGCTGCTTATCCAGGTACCATCTATCCCAACGCGGGACTACCGCCGCACCAGATCGTCGCCATCGTGCGCTCGACCGGTCTTGAGCCGATGGGCAGCCCGGTGCGGCAAGGCCCGGCCTACGCCCTGCGAGCGGTCGATCCCGCTGGTGAAGAAGTTAGGGTGATCGTCGATGCCCAGCGAGGGCGCATCGTCAAGGTGATACCGTTGATGGCGCCGCGTTACGCCATGCCGCTGATGCGACCACCGTACGGCCGTCCGCCGCGGCCAATCGCGATGGTTCCGGAGGGCTACGGGCCGAACCCGCGTGCCCCGGTGTTGCCACCGGGCGCCGAAGGTCCGCCGTCGAGTGCGGGCCCCGGCGGCGTGCCGGCCGCGCCTGCTCATCCTCCGGGTGCGGGCGCGCCGCACGATCCGGCGCTGCAGGCAGGTCCGCCGCCGCCGCCGCTGCCGCGGCCAAGGCCCAAGCTCGCCGCCACCGATTCATCCGATGCCAAGCCCGCCGCGGAGGCCGCGCCGCCATCGCCGCCAAAAGCCGAATCAAAGCCGGCCAATGACCACGAAACCACTGGCACGGTCACCACGCCGGCCAATCCGGCCGCGGCGCCCGTCGAGGAGTACGAGTAAGATCTCTCACGCAAAATGAAAGCGCCCCGGAAAACCGGGGCGCCCCCTCTGACTGAGCCGATGGCTCACGCAGCTTTGGCTTCGACCACCTTAGGCTGACCATTCCCGATCGGGATCTGGCGCGGCTTCTTCGCCTCGGGAATCTCGCGCACAAGATCGACGTGCAGGAGACCGTTCTCGAGGGTCGCGCCCCTGACCTGGACGTAGTCGGCAAGTTGGAAGACGCGCTCGAAAGCGCGGGCCGCGATGCCCTGATAGAGCACCTCGCCGCTGTTGCTCTCGTCCTTCGCCTGTTTCTCGCCCTTGATCGTGAGCGTGTTTTCTTTCGCCTCGATCGAAAGCTCGTTCTCACCAAAGCCGGCTACCGCCACCGAGATCCGATAGGCGTTGTCGCCGGTGCGCTCGATGTTGTAGGGCGGATAACCCGGAGCGGCCTCGAAGCCGTCGAGCATGGAGAAGAGCCGGTCGAAACCGACGGTCGAACGATAGAGGGGAGCAAGATCGAAAGTTCGCATGGCATATCCTCGTTGTTGAGCGAAATGCGATTGGCCCGCCCGAATGGGCCGGACCGGTTGTTTTGCGCACCCCATTGGGCCTGCGCGACCAGGATGTGGGGATCGGCCCCGATGCTCGCAAGAGGGGCTAACATGTTGAAAATTATCGACTTCCTTCCGACTATCGCGACGCCCTTGTCGGCACCCGTCGCGCCTGACGGGCGGATTGAGCCAAGCCGGTACCCTGCTATAAGGCGTGCGCCTCAGCGTGCCCGAAGGTCATGACCCTCGTTTCCATTCCCGCCAATCCGGTGCCATCCGACGTCGTGTCGGGAACCCTGAAGACCCGCGACGGGGTATCGCTGCGGTTCGCGCGCTGGGCCCCGCCGCCAGGCCGCAGGGGCACGGTTTGCCTGTTCCAGGGCCGCTCCGAATTCATCGAGAAATATTTCGAGACCGTGCGCGACCTGCGTGCCCGCGGCTTCGCGGTCGCGACGCTCGACTGGCGTGGGCAAGGGATGTCGGACCACGCGTTGCGCAACCGGCGCAAAGGTTATGTGCGCAACTTCGCCGAATATCAGATCGATCTCGACAGCTTCATCAACCAAGTCGTCCTTCCGGATTGTCCGCCGCCGATCTTTGCGCTCGCCCAGTCCATGGGCGCGACGATTCTGCTGCGCGCCGCGCATGCGGGATCTCGCTGGTTCGACCGCATGGTGCTGCTGGCGCCGATGATCGGGCTGCCGGGAATGCGCCGATCCCGCCCCACCCGCATGCTGGTCAGTGCCATGCGTCTGATGGGGCTCGGCTCGTCATATGTTCCGGGCGGCGACGCATCGGTGATGATGCAGCGTCCCTTCATGGGCAACCTGCTCACGTCCGATCCAGTGCGCTACGCCCGCAACGTCGCCGTGCTCGAAGCGGAGCCGTCGCTCGCGATCGGCTGGCCGACAGTGGCGTGGACGGACTCGGCCTTTCGGGTGATGGGCGAGATGAGCGAACCCCGCTATCCGGGGAAAATCCGGCAGCCGATCCTGATCATCGCCGCGGGTCAGGATGCGATCGTGTCGACGCCCGCAATCGACGAGTTCGCGGTGCGCCTGCGCGCCGGCTCTCACCTCATCGTGCCCGGCTCGCGCCACGAACTACTGATGGAGCAGGATCGCTTTCGCATGCAGGCCCTGGCGGCGTTCGACGCTTTCGTTCCCGGCACCCCGCTGTTCGCGTGACGCGATCGCGTCATCGCTCAAGGCGATCGGCAACACCGCACGAACCGACGACCAAACGCAGGACGGTCGCGCCTCACCCCTTGAGCACCTCCAGCGCTGCCGCGTGCACGCGCTTGTCGCCGGCCGCGACGATGCGTCCGCCGGCATAGGGTGTGCCGCCCTCCCAAGTGGTGATGATCCCGCCGGCGCCGGCGATGATCGGCACGAGCGCGAGCACGTCGTAGGGCTTGAGCTCTGTTTCGATGACGAGATCGACGTGGCCTGCCGCCAGCATGCAATAGGCGTAGCAGTCGCCCCCGTAGCGTGAGAGCCGCACCAGCTTCTCGACCCGGCCGAAGGTCTCGCGGTCGCCCGCGTTCATCAGCAGCGGGCTGGTGGTGAACAGAACCGCCTTGGCGAGATCGGCACATGCGCGCACCCGCAATTCGCGCTCTCCGGCCGGGCCGCGGTAGGACGCTCCCCCGCCGTCGCCGCTGAAGCTCTCGCGGGCGAAGGGCTGGTTCATCATGCCGAAGACCGGTTCGCCCGATCGTAGCAAGGCGATCAATGTCCCCCAGGTCGGCATGCCGGAGATGAAGGACTTGGTGCCGTCGATCGGATCGAGCACCCAGACGTATTCGGCGTTGGCGCGTTCCCCGCCGTACTCCTCCCCGATGATGCCATGGTCCGGGAAGGTCCGGCGGATGAGGGTCCGCATCGCGCTTTCGGCCGCGTGATCGGCCGCGGTCACGGGGTCGAAGCTGCCGGAGCGGCCCTTGTCCTCGATGGTGAGCGCCGTGCGGAAGAACGGCAGGATGGTCTCGCCCGAGACCGACGCCAACTCGTTCACGAAAGCCGAAAAGTCGATTGCCGTCATGCCGCGCGCCCCTCGCTTATCGGCTCATCACTCGACCTATCGAACACCGGCGCGCGCGACAACCGCTTCCTGGCTTGTCGGGCTGCGGGCGCCGTGCGACGTAGAACCGCCGGCCTGCTCGGTCGGTCAAAGGCCGGGTTCATGAGCATCCAAAGCGGTTCGCAAACGGCGGGCTCGGGCGCCGCCATGACGCTCGTCGCCACGCTCATCTCGGTCTACATCGTCAGCCAGTTCCTGCGCAATTCGATCGGCGTTATTGCGCCCAATCTCGCCCAGGAGCTCGGGCTTTCGCCGGCAGAGATCGGGCTTCTTTCGAGCGCATTCTTTTTCGTCTTTGCGGCGGTCCAAATTCCGGTAGGTGTCGCGCTCGACCGGTTCGGCCCGCGGCTTTGCCTGGTCGTGGGCGCCGCGATCACGGTGGTCGGCGCCGTTGTATTCGCCATGGCCGCAAGCCCGGGCATTCTGATCCTCGGCCGGGCTCTGCTTGGGCTTGGGACCGCAGGCTCGCTCGTGGCATCGCTCGCTGTTTACGCCCAGCGGTTTCCACCCGACCGCTTTGCCGCGCTCACCGGACTGCAAATCGGTTTCGGAACGCTCGGCGCCCTGCTTGCGACCGCCCCGCTCGCCTTTTCCACCGCGACGATCGGTTGGCGCGGCAGTTTTGTCGCAGTCGGAGCCTTCACATGTCTGATCGGACTGGTGATTGCGGTGGTCGTCAAGGACGATGGCCGCGCGCGCGGTCGGCACGAGACGTTGCGCGAGAGCTGGTCCGGCATCCTTGTCGTGCTGCGCACGCCGTCGGTTGGCCGATTGTTCGTCATGAACCTGGTGATGTATTCCACCTTCGGTCTCATCGTCGGCCTATGGGGCGGGCCCTATCTCACGCACATCTATGGCTACAGCCTGGAAGCGCGCGGCAGCTTCCTGCTCATCCCGGTGCTGACACAGATCGTCGGATCGGTGCTGTGGGGACAAATGGACCGGTTGATGGGAAGCCACAAGCTTCCGGTCCTCATCGGCGCGGGCGCAACGGCCGCCGCTCTCGGCTATCTCGCATTGGTCGGAACACTATCACCGGTGATGCTGGTCGCCTGGTTTGCGGTCTTTGGAATTGTCAGTGCCTACGGTCCGGTTCTGATCGCGCACGGCCGGGCGCTCTTTTCCCTGCACCAGGTTGGTAGGGGTCTCACCGTCCTCAACATGGGCTCCATGGGCGGCATATTCCTGTCCCAGGCCGTCAGCGGATTCGTCATCGAATGGTTTCCGATTGCCGCCGACGGGTCATATGCGCTTGTCGCCTATCGCGCCGTATTCGGCTTGCAGGCAGTGTTTACCCTATTGGTCTGCTTAGTTTATTTCCGGTCAGGCGATCCCCTGGAAAAGCCGCGGAAGCAACCTGGACCTTTGTTCCGTGCATAGCCGCACATCCCTTATGCACAAAAGGGTCAACATCCCTTCCTTTCCCTCTTGCCATTTGTGCGTTGCGGTGTATGTTGTTGCGGTGCGGTAGCGCCTCGCGTTACCGCCGCCCTCCTTGGGCGTTTCCTCCCTAGACTTGGGCCGCTTGCTTCGCGCAAGCGGCCCTTTTTTCTGTGACCGATTTTGCCAAGTGGTTCACCGGCGCTGTATCCGCCGTCGCGCCCTGTTGTTCTCGCGTCTTATTATTCTGCTGCCGCGCGATAGGGCCGCAACTCCTGCAAGGGGATCGCGGCGAGGCAGTCCGCGAGCGCCTCCAAATCGGCGGCCAAACGAGCGAAGGACGGAGAGCGCTCGAAACGCCGCTCGTCCATGTAAAGCGCCCGGTTGAGCTCGAGCTGGATCGCATGCAGGCCCGCAGCCGGATTGCCGTAATGCTCCGTTATGAAGCCGCCGGCATAGGGCTTGTTGCGGCTGACCGAATAGCCCTGGGCGCGGAGCGTCGATTCGATCGTCTCCACGACCGCCGCGACGCAACTCGTGCCATAGCGGTCGCCCAGGACCACGTCGGCGCGCGGACGCTCGTCCTTGGAGCCGGCGGTCGAAGGCATGGAATGACAGTCGATCAGGACGGCGGCGCCGAAATCCCTGTGCACGCGCGTGAATAAACGCCGCAGCGCCCGGTGATAGGGCTTGTACAGTCCCTCGATGCGCCGGATCGCATCGTCGACCGGGATGCGCTGGCCGTAGATCTCCTGGGCGTCGCCCACCACCCGCGCGACGGTGCCAAGCCCGCCCGCGACCCGCATCGAGCGGGTATTGGCGAAGGAGGGCAAGCGGCCCTCGAACATGCGGGGGTCGAGTTCGTAGGGTTCGCGATTGACGTCCACGTAGCAGCGCGGAAAGTGCGCCCGCATCAGCGGGTATCCGCGCGCCACCACGCCCAGGGTGAGCTCGTCGACGAACGAGTCCTCGGAGCGGCGCAGGGTCGTAACTTCGAGCCGCGACGCCGTGAGAAAGGCTCGTGGGTACACGCTTCCGCTATGCGGAGAATTGAAGACGACCGGCCCGCGCCATTGGGCCGGTTCAATGGTCTCGAACGGAGGATCGAGTTCGTCGTTCGATTCGGACATGTCGAAAATGATTGGCCTCACCTGACCGCGAGTGACTGGATGCGCCCCCAGCGCTTTTGTGCACCACTTATCGCTGGAAACACGATATTGTCCATGGGCCGAGGCCTAGCGTCGGCCGAACGACGCAGGGGTTCACCCGTTATTTACCCGGCATCCGGCTTATGGAGCGCCGGGAAACAAGGGGCGGGGGGGATAGCTCACCACCCCCAGTGGGCTGGAAGATGGCGAAGATTATCCTTGCCGAAGACGACAACGACATGCGGCGCTTCCTGGTGAAGGCGCTGCAGAACGCCGGCTACGACGTGATCTCCTTCGACAACGGGCTATCCGCCTATCAGCGCCTGCGCGAGGAGCCGTTCGAGCTGCTGCTGACCGACATCGTCATGCCCGAGATGGACGGGATCGAGTTGGCGCGCCGCGCCTCCGAGCTCGACCCCGATATCAAGATCATGTTCATCACCGGCTTTGCGGCGGTGGCGCTCAATTCCGATTCGGCGGCGCCCAAAAATGCCAAGGTTCTCTCCAAACCGGTGCATCTGCGCGAACTCGTCAGCGAGGTGGGCAAGATGCTGGCCGCCTGACGTTCGGGCCCAGCCGGCAGTCCTTGCCTCGTCTGCGGGGAGCCGATATGACGAGCCACCCCAACCAAAGGCTTCCGGGCGCGTAGCTCAGCGGTAGAGCACTACCTCGACACGGTAGGGGTCACAGGTTCGATCCCTGTCGCGCCCACCAATACCTCCTGCAAAAAATCTGGTGCTTTTCAACTCGTGGCGTACTGAGCGGCCGCGGCCGAACGCGCCTCGAACTTTGCCCAGCACCGGCAGAATTGGGCATGCGACGGCAACCTGTTCGCGCGACGTTCATCGCGTAATCAATGGAACCTAAGGCGGTCCCGCGGGCCCCGCAAACGGAGGCCGCCTCAGGTAGGAACCGGGTTTGAATTGGAGATTCCCCGAAATCCCAACCATGTCCGCAGGTCGCAGAGGCCCGGCAATTCACCGCAACTGCATAACGGGAATGCGAGAGCCGGAGTTCGAACCTCGTTCTGACGCGACGCCACGCCCTGCGGCCCGATCATTTCGATTTCAAATAATTGTTTTCATAATGCGCAGCAATGTCGTCGCTTGTCGTCAACCAAACGCCATCGTGCTGTGCGATGTAGTCCAGAGCCTTTTCCAGGTATTTATGACGGAACGGTTGGTTGATGATGAATGGATGCAGACAGAGCGCCATCACCCGGCCTGTCTGCTCTCCGTCCTTGTAGAGCTGGTCGAACTGATCAACCACCGCCTGATAGAAGGCATCGCCTGACATGCTCTTGCCGACGAACATGCTGATGTCGTTGATTTCAATGGAATATGGCACCGACATCATGCCGGGTATCGCGAGCGGGAAGGGCTGATCGTCAGCGCACCAATCGAGAACGTAAGTCAGGCCGAGTTCTTTCAGGAGTCGCGGGGTGTTAAACGTTTCCGTGAGAGCGGGGCCCAGCCAGCCCTTGATCTGGTGGCCGGTGGATTTGGACACGGTCGACACGATCTCCTTGAGATACGCTCGTTCATCATCAACGCTCATGCCGGTTTGAAAGATAGAGTTGTTTTTACCATGTGCGAGCCAAGCCCAATTACGCTGCTTGCCTGCTTCGATGATTTGCGGGTAGTGCGCGCAACAGTCGGCATTCAGCAGGACGGATGCGCGGATCTTGTGCTGGTCTAGAGCTTCGATCATGCGCCAAATTCCAACCCGCACACCATAGTCGCGCCACCCGTAATTCAGCGGGTCGGGAGCGAGCATGGCAGTGCCGCCGAATATGCTGGTCGACGGTTTATCGACTTCGTAGTGCTCGATGTTCAAACCGACATAGAACGCTACGCGCGCGTTGTTGGGCCAGGTAAGCTTGGGCCGCGAGGGGATGGGCGAATATTCGTACAGTTTGTTATCCATCTGCTTCTCCGATCCTCACGGTGCAGCCGGCTCGACGGGGCTGCATGAAGGGGTCTACCCTTTCGTCCGACGATTTGTCGCGGAGTATCGCGCCATGGCGATGGGCTTCTCACGGACGCTGACGCGTCCGGCTCTTCTTATAAATCATGATTTATAAATCATGATGAGGGAGTTTTGCATTCCTTCCTGGATGCAGGACCATTCTCTTCGCGGTCGCCTGCCGCACGATCCGCCTGCTGCACTGAGCCTGCCGGTAGTGGAATGGAGGGAAAATGGCTGAAGCCATCGTTCGCGGGGTTCACATCAATTTTGAAGTGATAGGCGAATCCGGTGCTTGGATCGCGCTGACGCCGGGAATCCGCCGGTCGTATTCGGAGCTGCGCGGCTTGGCCGCCGCGCTGGCGGCTTCGGGGCATCGCGTCCTGTTGCATGACCGGCGCAATTGCGGTGCGTCGGATGTTGCCTTCGACGGTTCCGGCTCCGAGCACGAAATTTGGGCCGACGATCTTTACGAGCTCGGCATGCAGCTCGGTGCGCTGCCGCTTTTCGTGGGCGGCTCTTCCGCCGGTGCACGGCTTGCCATCCTGTTCGCTCTGCGACACCCGAAGGCTTTGCGCGGCCTGCTGCTGTGGCGCCTCACCGGCGGACAGCACGCGGTCGATCGCTTGGCCGAGAACTACTACGGCAAGTTCATCGCAATCGCGCGGGCGGGCGGCATGCAGGCGGTGAGCGAATCCGAGCATTTCGCGCAGTGTATCGAGGCGAGGCCCGAAAACCGCGAGCGCATCCTTCGCACCGATCCGGACGAGTTCATCCAGGTGATGAGCTATTGGCGCGAGTGCTTCCTGCAGTCGGCGACGCTACCGATCGTGGGTGCGACCGAAGCGCAACTTCGCCGGATCGTGGCGCCGGTTTGCCTGATCGCCGGCAACGACGTGATCCATACGCCTGTGACGGCGCGTAAGGCGCAAAGCCTTATCCCGAACAGCGAGCTGCACGACGACGTGGTCGAGAAGCGCACCGACGACAACTTGCGCGAGGACTGGGACCCCAAGGAGTGGCGCGACCAGGAGCCGCGCATGGTCGAGATTTTTTCCGCGTTCCTCAAGCGGGTCGCGCGAGTCCGGGTGCCGACCTGACCGGCCCGGCTCTCCTCGCCGATCGAACGGCAAGACAGCGAGGAATGCGACATCGCCTGGTGCCCAGCGCCAAGCCCCGACTGCCAAGACGCTCAAAGCGGCAAGTCGTTTGCGCCCATCAGTTCGGCACGATACCGGCGGCCTTCACTGCTTCGGCGGCTTGCATGACCTCCTGGCGGAAGAATGCAGCGGTGGCGGCCGAGTCCCGGTCGTCGGGAATATAGCCGTCGCGTTGCATGATGCCGGCCACCGCCGGGACTTGCAGCGCCTTGCGGATCGCCAGGTTGAGTTTCTCGATGATGTCGTCGGGCGTTTCACCGGGCGCAAAGAACATGCCCCACGACCCCTGTGGCTGGTAACCCGGCAGAAGGTCCTTCATCAGCGGCACGTCGGGAGTCGGGGGAAACGGCCTGGTTCCGGTAAAGGCCAGCGGACGAACCCGTCCGTCCTTGATCAGGCCCATCACCGAGGGGGGTGTGACGAACATGACCTGCACGCTGCCGCTGAGCAACGCGGTCATGACTTCGGAAGCGCCTTTGTAGGGGACGTGCTGCAATGAGATGCCGGCCTTCTTGGCAAAAATCTCGGTCGCAAGATGCAAGCCGTTACCGACGCCGGGTGATCCGTACAGCACACGCTCCGTCTTCGCGTGGGCGATGAACTCCTGCACCGTCTTGATCGGCGACTTCGAGTCGACCAGCATGAACATGCCGTCGAGCTGACCGATGGTTGCGATCGGCCTGAGGTCTGCGAGCGTGTCGTAGCCGAGACTTCGATAGATATAGGGCGTGGACACGATCGACGAGCTGGAGAACAGCAGCGAATAGCCGTCCGGCCTGGACTGCGCGACCGACCGAGCCGCAATCGTCCCATTCGCGCCGAGCCGGTTCTCGACATAGAACTGCTGGCCGAGGCCAGTGCCAAGCTCCTGAGAGACGGTGCGCCCCTGAATGTCCGGGCCGCTGCCGGCGGCAAAGCCGATGACGACGCGCACCGGGCGATCCGGATAGGACTGTGCCAGCGTCGTGATCGGGCCGGCGCACAGCAGCGCAATCACCAGTGAAATGGTCCGTAGCATGGGGATGGTCCCGTCTTATTTCGCTATCGGTTGGGGCGAAAAATCAATCGGACGTGGTGCAGCCTACCACGGACCACATTTTGGGATATCGCCTTCAAGGCGCCCGGCGGCCGCCCAGCTTGCTACAGAGTCACATGCGCAGCTTCAATAATGCGGAAATATCGACGCTTTGATATCTTTCCAGCGCTTCGCTCCCGCGATCGTTTCGTGGCCGCAATCCAGGTAAGTCGGGCCGGGCGCGCCACTTTGCTTCTGACGGGCCATCGCTTCCCAGAACGACGGCCATTCGGAACCCGGAGAGGAGATGACATATTCAATATTCAGATTACGGAATGCTTCGAGGATTGCCTCGCCGCCGTCGTGATAATTTTTCAAGTCCGGTATCTCCGGGGTCGAGCCGAGAAGGAGGGATCACACGCCGTCATCGCAGCATATCAAATGCATTTGCCTGTATGAAATAGTGAGCCTGTTGAGCAAGGAGCACCTGGAATCAGGCGCTTTGCATCACGGGAATAATGCGGCCCATCTGCGAACTACTTCACACTCGAACATGGGAACGATTGGATAAAATATTGATCGCACCTTAGAGGGAGCAGTCCGATGGCTGACAGCCGCACCCGGGCCGCCACTGGAAAAGACCAATCAGCGCCTTCCGAGCAATACATTTTGCAGGAATGCGGTCAGCTCCGGGATGAAATCTGGACCAGAGTGAGAGACCAACGCGCAACCGAGAGATACATGCTCCTCGCTTGCGCCGTCATCTATTGGTTCTTGTCCCTAGAGAGAAAAGAGCCGCTCAGCGAGCAAGTCCAAATCTTGGTTGCCTGCGCCTGGTATGTGCCCCCCGTGCTGGCTTTTCTGGCGGTAGCGCGCTGGTGCGAGAACGTGCGATTGATCGAGCGGATCGCGGAGTACACTCGCTGGCGCGAAAAGCAGACGCTCGGGCCCCCCGGAGGGTGGGAAATATTTCTCGATAAGCTCAACAACGGGCGGAAATTCTCAGTATTGCTTTCGGGATACTACGTCTTGTTTTGGTTGTTCCTGATCTTCTCCACCATGACGGTTGCTGCTTATCAGCACGCGCCACTCGTCACGGCGTGGCGGCTGTCTGCTGCGTTGCTGACCGGCTGGTTGGCGGCAGTCGCAGTTTTTGCCGTGATAGCCCGCATCGGCATCACGTGGATGCTCTGGGGTCCATGGTCCGCCCGCCAAGAGCAGGTCCTGGGTTCTTGAAGCACCCTCACTCATCAACCTCGCCCAAGACGCACACCGCGTTGCATTGGCCTGGCTTCAATCTGTGAGCGTGGACATACCTTCTGCATGGCTCCCCCGCGGTGTGCACGCGTCAACAAGATAACCGGTTGCCGGCTTCGACCGACGGCGCATCCGCGGGCGTTCTGATCGGTTTGCGCCCTCTTCCTCGAGAGAGGGGCCGCCAAGCCCATTATCCGATTACAATCATTATGAAGTGAGCGTGACAGTGGCCAACCCCTGTGCGGTTTTCGAAATTGCCACAATCGATATGATGCCGTTCCATACAGTCGATCGCAAAAAGTGCACCCCGGCGTAGCGCGCGGCGCAAGTGGCCCCAATCCTGGCATTCCCCCCGACCATCCAAGGACGCCGCAGGCGGCACCGACGCCCTTTCGCCCCGACCTAGCCACGCGTTTGAACAGAGGAGGTACTTGACGCCAGGGCCCGAGGGCACCTGATCTCGACACCCGCCGTCCAATAAAATCCGAAAATAGGAGGAAACGAATGAAGACCGTTTCATTTCTCGCCGCTCTGCTCGGCGCCGCGCTACCGATCGGCGCGCTCGCGCAAAGCGCAGACGATCTCCAGAACGACCAGCAGACCCCGGCCGACGTGCTCGTTTACGGCATGGGCTACAGCGGCCAGCGCTACAGCCCGATGACGCGCATCGACAAGAGCAATGTCGGCCAGCTTGTGCCGAAGTGGGCTTACTCGATCAACGACAGCCGCGGCGCGGAGGCGTTCCCGGTCGTCAAGGACGGCGTCATCTACACGACGGCCCATAACATGACGGCGGCAGTCGACGCGTTGACCGGCAAGCAGCTGTGGCGCACCGCGCACGAGTATCCGCCCGAGACCCTGCGAGTCGTGTGTTGCGGCATCGTGAATCGCGGCGTCGCGATCTACAACGGGATGATCATCCGGCTGCTTCTGGACAACCAGATCATTGCGATGGATGCCAAGACCGGCAAGGTGATCTGGCAGGTGAAATCGCCCGAACCGGCAACGATCCAGAACGGCTACGCGATGACGGGTGCGCCGCTCATCGCCAATGGCGTCATCATCGTCGGCGTGGCCGGCGCGGAATTCAGCATTCGCGGCTTCCTCGAAGGATACGATGTGGCAACGGGGAAACATCTGTGGCGTCACTACACGGTGCCCGCGGCCGGCGAGAAGGGATCCGAAACCTGGGGTGGCGATTCCGCGCTGACAGGTGGCGGCAGCAGCTGGGTGACCGGCAGCTACGATCCGGAATTGGATCTCGTCTATTGGGGCATCGGCAATCCGGCGCCGTGGAACCCGCGCGCGCGCAACGGCGACAATCTCTACACCAACTCGATCGTCGCCATCCGTCCGAAGACCGGGGAACGCGCCTGGTATTACCAGACAACGCCGGAGGACCCGTTCGACTACGACGCGGTGCAGACGCCGGTCCTTGCCACGCTCAATGTCGCGGGCACCCCGACCAAGGTTGTCATGCAAGCCAACCGCAGCGGCTTCCTCTATGTGCTCGACGCCAAGGACGGCAAGCTCATCGCCGCCAACCCGTTCGGCAAGGTCAACTGGGCCGATGGCATCGACAAGGAGACCGGACGCCCGAAGGTGACGGCTGTTTTCAAGGAAGCGCTCGAAGGCAAGAAAGTCACGGTCTGGCCGTCGGTCTCGGGCGTCACCAACTGGCAGCACATGTCCTTCAGCCCGAAGACCGGGATGCTCTACATCAACACGCTCCATCTCGGCATGACCTATGAGGCGGGCGACCCGCCCAAGCTGGTGCCGGGACGCCCGTCCGGCAGCGGCACCGTCAAACGCACCGAGGTTCTCGATGATCCCAACGTGCGCGGCTACCTGAAGGCCGTCGACCCGCTCACCGGCAAGTCGAAATGGGAGACGCCGTACAAGAGCCCGAACTATTCCTCCACCATGGTGACGGCGAGCGATCTCGTGTTCACCGGCGTCATGACCGGCGAATTCCAGGCCCTCGACGCTGAGACCGGCAAGATCCTGTGGAGCTTCCAGACGCCTTCGGGCATCGTCGGACAGCCGATCACCTGGGAGAAGGACGGTAAGCAGTACGTGACGGTCATGAGCGGCATCGGCGGCGTCTACGCATTGCGCTCCGGCGATCCAAATCTGGTCAACGTCCCGGCCGGTGCGACCATGTGGACGTTCGGCCTGTTCGACAAGTAGCCGAGGCAAATCGCGGGAGCCCTCTCCAGCCGTTGGGGGCTTCCGCATGCGCTCTCATCCCTCGGCAATCGGGACCGCGCATCGAATCGCCGGTGCACGGCGCCGGCGTTTCGCAAGATCAAAACCAAGACCGCGACCCATGAAACGACAAGTCGCGCTCCTAATTCCCTGCATGAGCCGTTTGCACCTGCGCAGTCTCGCCATCGCCGGCTGTCTCACAGCCCTGCTCACTGTCCTGCTCACTATCTTGCTCCTGGCCGCAAGCGGGGTGCATGCCTGCGAGTTCCCCATCGTCAAGGAACAGATCGATACCGTCCTGGACAGGGATGCGCGCCTCGGGACCGAGTTTCGCGCGCAGGTGAAGGACGGTTCGGATTCCGTGGCGGTGATCGAATCGCTGGTGTCCGCCGAGATGCGTGAGGAAGTCGACATCTGCCGATTCTATGTGGCCGAATATCTCACCAAGCGGGGCTTCCCGCCGCCGCATTGATGGTCAGGACATATCGAGACGTCGGGAAGCGGGTTCGAGTCGTATTCAGCCAGAACACATGAAAGCACAGGGGACAGGGGTGCGAGCGATTTTTGCTGCGTTGATTGGAGTAGGTGCAGGCGTGCTGTCCATCCAGGCTGCGCTGGGCCAGGATGAGAAGCAGGTGGAAGCAGGAGAGGCGGTCTACAACGACTATTGCCAGACCTGTCACGGACTGAACCTTGTGAACTCCGGTCAGACATTCGATCTGCGCAAGCTGCGCAAGGACGAGCGACCGCGGTTCGAGAACTCGGTCACGAACGGAAAGAACCAGATGCCGCCGTGGAAAGGCGTGCTCGACAGCGATCAGATCGGCGCAGTCTGGGCCTACATTCGCGCGAACGCCAATGACCGGTGAGTTGATGCCGCATGGTCATAGCGAATGGAGCGCCAGNTCGAGCGCTTACCCCGCGTGACCCATTGCGTCACACGTCGATCAGGACCTTGAACCCGCCGTAGATCATCCGTTTGCCGTCGAACGGCATCGCCTTCGGATTCATCATGTTCGCGAGCCGCGGGTCCTTCATGACTTTGGCGTTGACGCGGTCGCGATGCGCGCGCGACTTGTACACGATGTAGGACCATACCACCGTCTCGCCGCGCTTGAGCTTGACGCTGCGCGGGAACGACGTCCATTTTCCCATTTTGACATCGTCGGCGACGCATTCCCGAAACGCGAGCGCACCGTGATCGCGCCAGACCTTGCCCGCCTTCTGCGCCATGCGGCGGTAGGCCTTGAGGTTCTTCCTCGGGAGGGGGACGACAAATCCATCGACATAGACCATCGGACATCTCCTTCACGTGTCTGGAACGTACTCACGCGCTCCTGGCTGGCTGATAAACAGGATTGCGTATCCCGGCCAGACTCAAACGGGACTTGTCCCGAGGACGAATGGTCGCTCCTACACCCGACAAGCCGACCAAAATTTTTCCTCGCAGTGCTGCACGAAAAGCACGCGACGAGCCGTGACGGCGCTGCGGCCAGGAGCGTCGGCGCGGCCTTTTGTCCTCGATCCGGCATGGCTGTTGCATGGATAATACCGGCGCCCAGACGCGAACGGGCAAACTGCGACATTCATTGGTGGGACCGGCATGGGAGTCCTGAAGCAGTCGTCATCGGCCATCTGCATTGCCCTTGCCATCACCCTTGCGGCCGGAACGGTGAGGGCGCAGGACTATCCGGCGCGGCCGATCCGCATCATCAGCGGGTTCGGGCCAGGCTCCGCGGGCGATATGCTTGCCCGCATCGTGTCGCAGAAGCTCGGCCCCACGCTCGGCCAGCAACTCATCATCGAGCACAAGCCGGGCGGCGGCAGCAACATTGCCGCCGATTTCGTCGCCCGCGCGCCGGCCGACGGCTACACGCTGTTTTTGGGCGCCTCCGCCAACACCATCAACGCCACGCTTTCTTCCAATTTGTCCTTCGATTTCACCCGGGATTTCGCGCCGATCACCCTCATGGGATCCGTGCCCAATGTTCTTGTCGTCCATCCCGCGCTCGGCGTGGCGAACGTCCAGGAACTGATCGCACTGGCGAAGTCGAAGCCGGACGAAATCCTCTATGCGACGTCCGGCGTCGGGTCGCTGTCGCACATGTCGGGCGAACTGCTCAATTTCCTCGTGGGCATCAAGCTCGTGCATGTGCCGTACCAGGGCAGCGCACAAGCAATGACCGATGTACTTGCCGGACGCGTCATGGTCGCGTTCGCCCCGGTGAACATCGTCTGGCCGCATGTCGAGACCGGCAAGCTCAAGGCTCTCGCCATCACGGAAAACAAGCGCAGCTCGATGGCGCCCGATGTGCCGACCATGGCGGAAGCGTCCGCCCTGCCGCGCTATGACAGCGCCATCTGGTACGGCCTGCTCGCCCCGGCGGGCACACCGCGCGATGTTATCGACAAGATATCCGGCGCTGTGAACGAGGCGCTGAAGGCCGACGACACGCTCTCCCAGATGCGCAAGCAGGGCATGGATCCGTCCGGGGGCGGCCCCGCGGCGTTTGCGAGCTACATCGAGGCCGACACCAAGAAGTGGGCCGAAGTCATCAACGCGCTAGATCTCAAGAAATAATTGTGTTGGGCGGCCCTGCCTCGACTACTCTTCATGCGGCAGCGGGACGCGGCGTCTGCATGCACTCGCCGCAAGCTCTGCCGCCCGGAATTGCATTGCCAGGGAAGGGGACCATGCTCAAGCTGCCAGCCCACAACCGCTATGACTATTCGTCGATTGAGAAGCGACGCGACTTCAACTGGCCGGGCGGCAAGCGGCTCGCTTTCTACGTCGCGCTCAACGTCGAGCAATTCGCCTTTCTGTCCGGCCGCGGCGCCGACCCGACCCAGCGCGGCGGCCCGCAGACCCAGCGCAACTACGCCTAGCGCGACTACGGCCTTCGCGTCGGCATCTGGCGAATCTTCCGCCTGCTCGACGAACTGCAACTGCCCGCGACGATCCTGCTCAACAGCCTCGTCTGCGAGAATTTTCCCGACATTGTCGAGCGGATAAAGCGCCGCCGCGACGATGTGTGCGCTCACGGGCGGACCAATGCCGAAGCGTTTGGCGGGTTCTGGGAGCACGACGAGGCCGCGATCATCGCCGAGGTGACGGAGACGATTGCCAGGCATTTCGGTGAGCGGCCGACCGGCTGGATGGGACCCGGTGCCGCGGAGTCGGCGGTCACCAGCGATCTCATCAAGGAAGCCGGCTATACCCACAATCTCGGCTGGCCGCTCGATGATCAGCCGGTCTGGATGCGGACGCGCGCGGGTCCGATTCTGTCGGTTCCCTACCCGATGGAACTCAATGACATCGGCACCAACGTCTATCGCGATCACACCGGTCAGGAATTCGCGGACATGATCGTCGAGCAGTTCGACGAGTTGGTGGAGCAATCGGCCGGGCAACCGCTGGTGATGTCGGTGTCGCTGCACACGTTCATCACCGGCCAGCCGTTCCGGCTGCGTCCGGTACGGCGCGCCTTGAAACATTGCGTCGAGCACAAGCTCAGGGATCGCGTGTGGTACACTCGTGCGGTCGACATCGCCGACTATTGCTTCACGCTGCCGCCGGGTACCATCGTCGGCAGCTAGCCCAGACGTTGCGCGCTGGTCGAACGGTTGGAGGAACGAACGTGGTTGCAGTTGCGTCTGCCGCGCGTATGAGCGCCGGTGCTTCGGTCTATTCGTCCGATAACATCCGCCATCTCTCCCGGATGGAGCTTCCTGGCGGCGGGCAGATCGTGATCCGGGGCCGATATGCCTATGTCGGGCATCAGCATGGTCCGGACGGGACCACGATCATCGACATTTCCGATCCGCGCCGTCCCGTCATCGTCAGCAAGCTCATGACGTCGCATCCCTGGTCGCACTCGCACAAGGTGCGCGTCGTCGGCGACCTCATGGTGGTGAATTCCGAGATCGAGCCCGGCGCCGGCGACCGCCTGATCTATCCGGACGGCGGATTCCGCATCTACGACATCAGGGACAAGGCGCGCCCGAAGCTGATCACGTTCGTCAGGACCCATGCGCGCGGGGTGCACCGCTTCGACCTCGATGACAACTACGCGTACATCTCGACCGAGATGGAGGGATTTTCCGGCAATATCCTCGTCATCTACGACATTCGAAGCCCGTCGAAGCCGATCGAAGTCGCGCGCTGGTGGATGCCGGGCCAGAATTTGGCGGCGGGCGAGCCCGCGCATCCGAAAGGGCGCGATCATTCCCTGCATCACGCGATGCGCTGCGGGAACGAGATGTATGCGGGTTGCTGGTTCTCCGGAATTGCAATCATCGACGTATCGGACATCTCGCGTCCCCGCACGCTCGGTCGTCACGAATACGATCCGCCCCATGCCGAACCCACCCATACGTTTCTGAAGGTTCCGTTTCCCACCGGCGGCAGGAGCATCGCGATGTCGACGGAAGAGGAGCGACCCAAGCGCGGCGTGGACATCGGCAGGCCGCACGCGCCGCTGCGCACCTGGGACGTGACCGACCCAACCAAGCCGACGATCCTCTGCACCTATCAGCTGGACGAGCAGTCCCAGCCCTATCATGGCAACGACGTCCGCTTCGGCACCCATCAGTTGCGCGAGCAGGTCGACCGGGACTGCATGCTCTACGTCACGTGGTTTGCGGCCGGGCTGCGGATGATCGATATCACCGATCCTTCGCGCCCCGCGGAGAAGGGCTATTTCATTCCGCAGCCGACGACAGGGAAGACGACGCCGTGGACCAACGACGTTGCAAAGGACGATCGCGGCCTGATCTTCGTGACCGACAAGGTCTGCGGGCTTGACGTCATCGAATTCGACGCCTGATGCGGCGCCGGCAGTCCGCAAGCCTTTGGCCGCATGCCCCTCATGGTTCGAGACGCGCCTTGCGGCGCTCCTCACCACCATGAGGGCGAACGAGCTCTCTATTCCGCCTTCACCATGACCGCGAACGAGTTCTCTATTTCGTCCTCATCCTGAGGGCGAGCACGCAGGCAAGTCTACGCAGCCTGCGCAAGCTTGGCTGCGCTGCGAGCGTGTCGAGGGATGAGAGCCGTCCCGCATCGAGCGTTCACTGCGGCTTGATGTTCGCGGCCTTGATGATGGCCGCCCATTTCTCGATCTCGCTGACGACGAATTTTTGCAGATAGGCCGACGAACGGCGCTCGGGCGCGACCACGGTCGCACCGAGCTGCTTCAACCGTTCTCCCACGGCCGGCGTCTCGAGAGTTGCAATGATGGCACCGTGAAGCTTCTCGACGATTGCGGCGGGAGTCTCTTTCGGCAGAAAGATGCCGTTCCAGGCCGCGGCCTCGAAATCGGTCAATCCTTGCTCGTGAGCGGATGCGACGGCGGGCAGGATAGGCGAACGGTCCACGCTCAATAGCGCGATCGCCTTGGCCTGGAGCCCTTCGATCTGGGGCTTTGCAATGTTGGCAAGCGCGCATTGATAGTCGATCCTGCCGGCGATCAAATCCTGCATCGCCGGGCCGCCGCCGCGATAGGGAACGTGCGTCACGTTGATACCGATTGCCGCGTTGAGCAGCGCACAACCGAGATGGCCAGTTCCTCCTGCCCCGGATGAGCCGTACTGTAGCGCCGTTTGGTGCGTCCTCACGTAGGCGATGAATTCCTGCAGGTTGCTGGCCGGGAAATCCTTCCTGGTGATCAACACTTGCGGCACTTCGAATATCAATGCGACGGGCGTGAAATCGGTCGCTGCGTTGTAGAGCGGTCTCTCATAAATACTCTGGTTGAGCGCCTGGGTGCCGGACGTGCCGAGCAGCAGCTGGTAGCCGTCCGGCGGCGCCTTGGCCACGCGGGCGGCGCCGATCATGCCGCCGGCCCCGCCGGCATTTTCGACGATCACCTGCTGGCCCAAAAGCTCGCCCAGGCGGGGGGTGAAAACGCGGATCAGGCCGTCGCTTCCCCCGCCTGCAGCAAGCGGGATCACCATTGTGATGGCTCGGCTGGGCCAGTCCTGGGCTGTGCCCGGGACGGACGCCGCTAACAGCGCCGCGAAGGCTGCAATGATGCGTCTCATCATCGATCGATCAGATGTCCGTGCCGACACCTGAGCCAACGCGCCGAATCGGCATGATCGTTGCTGAGCATAATTGCCTTCGCATTGCCGCCTACTGCTCCACTGTGATGTTCGCGGCGCGGATAACGTCGCCCCAAAGCTTTGCCTCGGCCTTGATGAACTCGCCCATCTCCTTAGTATCGAGGTTGCTCGCCTCGACGACGATCGTCTTGAGTTTCGCCTGTACCTCGGGCGTCTGCATGGCGGCGACGATCGCCTTGTTCAGCTTGGCGCGGATCTCCGGGGGCGTCTTGGGCGGTGCCATCAACGAAAAGAACGTCGACGAGCTGAACCCTTTGACGCCGCTCTCGTCGATGGTCGGGACCGTGGGGAGCTGCGGCAGCCGATTCAGATTTGCCACGGCGATGATCCTGACCTTCCCGCCCTGATGCAGCGGTAGGATGGTGCCCAGATCGCAGAACATCGTGTCCACGTGACCGCCGGCGAGGTCGTTCACCGCCGGCGCTGCACCCCGGTAGGGAACGTGCACGAGCTTGATACCCGTCCGGCTTGAAAACAGCTCCGCGGTCAAGTGCGTGGTCGAGCCATTGCCCTGCGAGGCGTAACTCAGCTTTCCCGGATTGTCCTTGGCGAGAGAGATCAGGTCGGCAACGGTCTTGGCGGGCAACCCGTCCTTCACCGCCAGAACGTTGGGCGCGATCGCCATGATCGCCACCGGCTCGAGCGCGGCCGGATCATAGTTGAGCTGCTTGAACAGAACCGCATTGGCGGTGATGGTGCCGGGCGGCGTGGCGAGAAGCGTATAGCCATCGGGTTCCGCTTTTGCGACCGCTTCTCCGGCGATGTTGTTGCTGCCGCCGGTCCGGTTTTCGACCGTCACTGGGTGACCCCACAGTTTCTGCAAGTGATCGGCGACGATCCGCGCCGACAGGTCGACGCCGCCGCCCGCGGGCGAGGCGCTGATGATCTTGATGGCCCGGGTCGGGAAGCTCGGCTCTTGCGCCTGCGCGCTCGCTTGCATACCGAGTACGATGGCAGCCAGACCAAACAGACCTGAGAGGTAGCTCGTCCTGCTCACGTGGATCTCCCGCTACAATTGCCGCAAGCCTAACCCTCGTTCCGATGGCCGTCGAGGAACCTCTCCGCCGCGCGACACCAGAGCTCTCCGGCGTGTAAAATAGCGCAGGAGCCTCGCCTCGCCGCGGTTGTGTCGCATGGAAAAGCTCATCTAGAGTCGTCCCACCTCGGTCCAGCCGCCGCTTTCTGGAGGAGATGACATGAACGTCGCGACCAAAACACGTCTGAATGTTGATCGGCTGTCTCCCCATATTGGCGCGGAGCTGCGTGACATCGACCTGCGCGAGACGCTCGATGCGTCCACGATCGAAGCCATCCATGACGCCTGGCTCGATCATGCCGTCGTTATTTTTCGCAATCAGGAATTGTCCCAGGAGGACCTGCTGCGGGTCACGGGCTATTTCGGGGAGCTCGGCACACTTGCGCGGCCGCCCGAGTTCTTTCCCAAGGGCTATTCGAGGCTGCTGCCCAACATCATGATGATTTCGAACATCCGCGAGAACGGCCAGACCATCGGTGCGCTGCCGGATGGCGAGATGATGTTTCACCACGACATGCTGCACGCGGAGATCCCGCACAACGCGACCCTGCTGTATTCGATGGAGGTCCCGACCTATGGCGGAGACACGCTGTTTGCCGGCGGCTACGCCGCCTACGAGAGCCTGGATCCGGCGATCCGGACCAGGCTGGAGGGACGCAATGCAATTCACCACTACAACTACGGCTCGACGCAAAGAGGTGACGATCGCGGCGTCGCGGCCTACGGCGAGTCGGTGCATCCCATTTTCCGGACCCACGATGAAACCGGCAGGAAAGCCATCTACGTCAACCGGCTGATGACGGTCGGTATCGTCGACATGCCGCAGGGAGAGAGCGAGCCGTTGCTCAATGCGGTCTTCGACCATTCGGAGAAATCGGAATTCGTTTACAGCCATACCTGGCGCGTGGGAGACCTGCTGGTCTGGGACAACAGATGCTCGATGCACGCACGCACGGATTTTCCTTCGGACCAGCGCCGCTTGATGCTGCGCACCACGGTCAAGGGCACCGAGCGGCCGTGTTGATCGTGGCGGATCACGGCTTGCGCTTTGCCGGGACGATCCCGGGGCATGACCCGACGCTTCCCTCTCGCCAAGGCCCTCGGATGACTATTTAAGCGCAGGCATGCGGGCGGATGATCGCCCAGCGATCCGGGCTTGCGAGGAATATGGGACTAATGGCGCGAAGGTCGGGCAGTGCTGATCTGCCGCTGCACGGCGGACAAGTGCCGAAATGGCTGGCGGACCGCATGACCCGGCTGGGCGCGGTGATGACCCAAGCTGTCGTGCACCATTACGGACGCGACGAGCTTCTGCGCCGACTGGCAAGCCCGTTTTGGTTTCAGTCCTTCGGCGCCGTCATGGGAATGGACTGGCATTCCTCCGGCATCACGACCAGTGTCATCGGCGCGCTCAAGCGGGGGCTGACGCCGCTGCGCAACGAACTCGGCATCCACGTTTGCGGTGGGCGCGGGAGACACTCGCGACAGACGCCGAGCGAACTCATTGCGATCGGGGACCAGGTCGGCTTCGACGGCGGTAAACTCGCGCAGGCCAGCCGTCTCGTCGCCAAGGTCGACAGTGCCGCTGTGCAGGATGGTTTCGATCTCTACCTGCACGGTTTTGTCGTCACCGATGACGGCCACTGGGCAGTAGTGCAGCAGGGCATGAACGGTGAACGCCGACAGGCACGTCGCTATCATTGGCTCTCGGAAGGGCTGACCAGCTTCGTGGACGATCCGCACGCTGCGATCGACGGCGCCGGTCAAGGCGAGATCGTCAACCTGGCCGATCGGCGCGCGGAGAAATCGCGCTGCGCGCAACTCGACCTGCTTTCTTCCTTGGGCCCGGACCGGATCGTGAGCGAACTCGCGCGGCTGGGAGGTCCCCAACAGAAGGCAGAGGTTGCGGTGCAGCCGCTGCTGCCTCACCTCGTGATGCCGGCGCACCACGATGTTCGGTCCGAAGATGTGGTCGCGCGACGGCTGCACGGTAATCTGGCGGCGGCGGCTGATCGGGGTCCGGCGGATTTTTCCGACCTTCTGCTCACGCCCGGCGTCGGCGCGCGAACCGTCCGCGCGCTGGCGATGGTGGCCGAAGTCGTGCACGGCGCGCCCTGCCGGTTCAGCGATCCCGGGCGGTTCTCGTTTGCCCACGGCGGCAAGGACCGGCACCCGTTCCCTGTTCCGCTCAAGGTGCTGGACGACACCATCAAGGTGTGGAAGTCGGCCCTCCAGAAGGCGAAGCTCGGACGTGATGAGGAACTCGGCGCGCTGCGGCGGCTCGACGACCAGGCCCGCAAGCTCGAGCGGCATGCGACCGGTCCCGGGGTCGACGGCCTGATCGCGGAAGAACGGCAGCGCTCGCATTCATACGGCGGCCGATCCGTGTTCGGATGGGAACAGCCGCCCGCGAGCGGCGACCAGACGGACGCGATGGCGCGGGCGGTTTCCAAGCGACGATAGTCGCGACAAGCCCACGCCGACGCCATGCGTCAAACACGCCGTCCGAACAGCGTGATGGCCGCGATCGGGATCAGGAGACCCAATACCGCGGCGGTAATCAGCAGCGGACCGAGTTCCGTGTAGTTGCCGCGTCCGACTACGAAGACCTCGTTGAGATACCTGGTCTGCAGCTGGCCTGCGACCAGCGCCATGTTCATCAGGGATGCCATGAGAGCGAACCACGTCGCCCGGTGGCCCGCGGGCGCGTAGAAGGCGATCAAGGTCAGGAGCGGAATCATGCTGATCTGCGCAAACGGGGAAGATGTTGCGGCATCGACCACGGCGATGGTCCGGGCGCCGAATCCGAACATCGCTTCCGTCCAATGATGGAGGCCGTAGAACAGCCCGATATTGGGGAGCGACAGCACCGCGCCCGCCACGGCGAGCCAGAACAAGATCGCGGTCACAGAATATTCGGTCAACTGCTTGCTGAACAGCCACATGGCCGCGATGGCGATGATCGCCGCGGTCTGGCGCAGCGTGCCGTAGAACGCCTCGTCGAATTG
>JGI12053J15887_10000107_pt1 | contig 26068 bp, 22 predicted proteins | sample MedBloCAOM1_O3_FD_15887 | JGI IMG/M metagenome (IMG submission 15887)
ACCGACAGCGCTGCGGCGCCGGCTTGTGACAGACTCTTGGCTAGTGCAGGCGCGTCAAATGGTTCGCGAATAACTCCACGTGAAGGAGATGCCGGTTTCAATTCTGCGATAATGTTTAGCCCATCGCGTGATAGCGCGGAATAAAAATCACGCACTGGCGACGCCGCCTTCGCGCCGTATTTCAGCGCAGTTTCGGGCAGTACGCATTTACGGTGCTCCACCTCAGCTCGACGAGCTTCGAGAATGCGGTCCAGCACCGTTCCGGAGTTGGTATAAGCGCTCAAAAGGGTAAGTTTGTATGCTAGGTAGCTGCAGCGAGCCTGTCAAATCGGCAAGCCTAACAGACCCTCGGAACCGATACATAGGAGTTTGAGAATAAACGGAGAAATGATGGGATATCGCGAAGAATACGGCCCGCTGCTTGATTCCATTGTGCAGGACGGCGACGTCATCGCCATGCGATATTTTCGCGCCGTGGAGATGCGCGTGGACCGCAAAGTCGATGGCTCACCGGTGACCCAAGCCGATCATGGCGTCGAAGAAATGGCGCGTGCGAAAGTAGCCGCCAGCGGATTGGCTCTCGACGTTTTGGGCGAAGAAATGGGCGGCCGCGACATGGAAGCCGCCAGCTCCAGCGAGCGCGCAAGATTGATCATTGACCCGATCGATGGCACCGAAGAATTTTCGCGGGGCATTCCTACCTTCGGAACGCTGCTGGGTATCGAACAACGCGGAGAAATTGTCGCTGGAATGGTGAGCGCTCCCGCGCTGGGCACGCGTTGGTGCGCGTATCGCGGCGAGGGTGCTTTTCGCGACGGCAAGAAGATTCACGTATCGGGCGTGTCGAAGCTCAGTGACGCTATGATTTTCACCACCGGCACTGGTCCCAAGAAAAACGCAGCCGATCGCGCGAAACTACGAAGGCTACACGATGCGGTACGAAACAGTCGCGCCCTGGGCGGATTCTGGCAACATATGTTGGTTGCCGAAGGCGCGATCGATGCGGCCGTCGACTGGACCTCTATGCCATGGGACTTGGCTCCCTTGGGTTTAATCGTGGAAGAGGCCGGCGGAAAATCTACAAATCTTCTGGGCAAGCGAACGATTTACGGCAGCCAATTCGTGAGCAGCAACGGGAAAATTCACGATGAGGTTCTGGGACTTCTGAGGTGAACCGGCAGGCTGCGCTGAAGCGACTTGCCCGCGAGGTGGTGGCATGCCGCTTGTGCCCACGGCTGGTTGAATATCGCGAGCGCGTTGCACGCGAAAAGCGGCGCGCCTATCTCGACTGGGAATACTGGGGCAGACCGGTGCCGGGATTCGGCGATCCTGGCGCGAGGTTACTGATTGTCGGGCTCGCACCTGCGGCACACGGAGGAAATCGCACCGGCCGCGTTTTCACCGGCGACCGCTCCGGCGATTTTCTTTTCGCCGCACTTTACGAAGCTGGATTCGCGAACCAGCGGATCTCTGTAAGCCGCGATGACGGTCTGCAATTGATCGATACCTACATCACCGCCACGGCGCGGTGTGCCCCGCCAGACAATAAACCATTGCCAAGCGAAATCTTGAACTGTCGCGGATACATGGAGCGCGAAATCCGCATTCTCGAACCAAAAGCAGTTCTAGCGCTGGGCCGCATCGCCTGGGATGCCTACCTGGAGGTACTGAAGCAACGCAACCTCATCACATCGCGCGCACCGTACCGCTTCGCGCATGGCGCTGAAATCCAACTGCCACCACCCGCGCCCCGGTTGTTCGGCGTATATCATCCCAGCCAACAAAACACGCAGACCGGCAGAGTTACACCAGGCATGTATGCGGAGGTTTTACCACGCATCAGAAAGNTTCTTGACGACTGAGCCTGAGCAGGTCTGCTAATAAATACACACGCTCTTGCATTGCCGTAANTGAAGAAATACCCTTGAAATACGCGTTGGCACCCAGGCCGCATCTAAATATCCTGCGCATCAAATATTGATAACTGGCGGAAATAAAATCTGGGGAGAAAAGGCATGAGCCGAAAATTTTTACCTTGTGTGAAGGCCACTGGAGTCGTCGTCACCATGTTACTGGCGGCCACCATTTGCTCCGCGGGCGCGAAAGAAATTCAGCAAGCGCGTCTGCAAGATAACGGGCAATCTGCGCCTGAACCTCAGCAGGCTGATGGCCGCAGGCATGGTTTGCCGCCAGAAACCTACGCGGTCGCACCTGGAACAAAATTCCTGGTAGTTCTGGAACAAGATCTCACTTCAAAAAGCACGGAAGAAAATGCCAAATTTGTAGTGAGGACTGTCGAGCCTCTTGAGGCTGGCCGCGGCATTTATCTACCTGCCGGTGCGGATATTCACGGCCACGTCAGCCGCATCGAATCCGCCGGCGTCACGGGACGCGCAAAGATTTGGCTGACCTTCGACGACATCTACACCAAATTTGGCAAGCTCCCCATCGTCGCGGAGGTGGTAAGCGTTCCAGGCGATCACAGCGTTAAGCCTGTGGCGGCCAAGCAAGAGGGCTTAATCGAAGGACGCAGTAGCACGCAACAGGATGCCGCCCAGGCCGCAGCAGCTGGCGCAGCAGGCGGCGCTGTTCAAGGGGTGAGGGACAAAAACAAAAAAGAAGCCGCGGAAGGTGCAGCCCTCGGTGCCTTGACGGCTTATCTCGTGGAATCCGGGCGCGGACACGAGCTGAATTTGCCGAAGGGCGCAAAATTGGAATTAGAGTTGGAAAGAGCCCTGTATTTGTTGAAAGAATGACGCCAGTCCCGTCTGCGGCGGCGCGTGCATCAACATGGATTAACATGCGGTCAATTTCACGGATGCTCTAACAAAAAAGTTCCCAAAAACTTGGCAAGCACTCATGAGCTTGTTAGAGTCGAGATTGCCCAGTCAAGTGGCTTTCTAAATAGCCAAAACCACGATAGGCGGAGAGGTTTTTACACATGGCGGAAGAAGCGAAGGGCGCGGTTCGCGCTCTCGAAGCGTCCGAGCGCCGCGACCGCGTTCTGATAGTCGAAGACGAAGACAACGCACGCAAAGGTTACGAACAATTATTGCAACGCTGGGGGTGCGAAGTTCTTGGCGTGAGCAACGCGGAAGATGCGCTGGCAAAATTTGCTACTTTCCAGCCGGATGCGCTGATTGCCGACGTCGAATTGCCGGGCATGAATGGATTGGACCTGCTCAAGCAGCTGGGTCCGGAGCTTCACGATGTTCCGGCGATTATTATTACCGGACGCGGTAGCGAAGAGCGGGCAGTCGCGGCCATCGAAGCCGGCGCTTTCTGGTACATCGAAAAACCACTGAAAGGCCCGGTGCTGCACGCGTTATTGGATCGTGCATTGAGGCGCGCGCGTGATGCCCGCCAGCTGGTGGTATTGCAGAGACAGCTGCGCGAATCCGGAAGACTGGGCGACCTGGTGGGTGGTTCCAAGCCCATGCAGGACGTGATGCGCCTAGTCGAAATGGCAGCGCCCAGTTCTGCTTCGGTGCTCATCACCGGCGAAACCGGATCGGGCAAGGAAATCGTGGCGCGCACCATTCACAAATTGTCGCCGCGCGCCGGTGGCCCGTTTGTGGCCATCAATTGCTCTGCAATTCCCGAAACGCTCATGGAGAGCGAAATTTTTGGCCATGAGCGCGGCGCGTTTACCGGCGCGGCCGAGAGGCGCATCGGCTGTTTTGAATTGGCTGACGCTGGAACCCTTCTGCTGGATGAAATCGGAGAGATGCCCGCGCCTACACAGGCCAAGTTATTGCGTGTGTTGGAAGACCGCAAGGTTCGTCGCCTCGGCAGCAAAAGCGAAACGCCGGTGGACGTGCGTGTGCTCGCCGCTACGAATAAAGACGCCGAGCAAGCGGTAGCCAGCGGAGATCTCCGGCAGGATTTATTTTTCCGTTTGAACGTTTTCCATATTAATTTGCCGCCACTTCGCGAACATAAAGAAGATATTCCACTGCTCGTCGAGCACATCCTGCGCGATGTGAACTCCAAACACGGCAAACATGTTCGGGGCATCGGAGCGGAAGTGCTCGATATATTCATGAGTCACACCTGGCCAGGCAATATTCGTGAGCTGCGCAATATCCTGGAACGCGCCTGCATTATGTGCGAGAAGGAATTGATCACTCGTTCGTGCTTGCCCGAAGAATTCGGCCGAACCGCCGCCAAAGGCCCCAGTGATCTTTCCAGCATTAAGTTTCCCGTGGGCACCACCGTTGATGCCATGGAACGCGAGCTGATTCTGCAAACCCTAAGCGCCACCGGTAACAATAAGACACGCGCTGCAGACCTGCTCGCAATAAGCCTCAAAACTTTGCACAATAAGCTCAAAGAATATGGCGCTGACCGCGCTGGCGCGGAATAGGGACTTTCATGCAGCTACGGCTGCGCACAAAATTAACCATCGTCATGACCGGGTTGGTGCTGTTGGTGGTCGCCGTGCTCTCCGGCGTATTCCTAGCGCAACTTCTCGAGCAGACTCTGCTTGAAACCGACAAACGCGCCAGCGATCTTGCTCATCAGGTATTCGTGCAGGCGCAGCACGCGCTATCAGACGCGGCCAACCAGGGACTCCGTCCCTCATCCGATGATCCAGACGACATCCATGATTACGTTCGTCGGGCCTTTGAAATTAACGCCGGCTTGCAGGCGCAACTGGAAGCGGCCATCAGCTCTCCGTCGGTGTATGAAGTTTCCATAACGGATGACAACGGGCTGGTATTGATTTCCAACGATCAGTCTCTGCCGGGCAAGTCTCAGCCGCGGCGTCCTCCGCTTTCGCAACTGGTCCAGAGCGGTTTCTTGAACCAGGTGAAGGTATTGCGCGGACCATCGAAAATTTTTGAGTACGATTACCCATTCAATATGGCTCAAAAACCATTCGGCGAGGTTCGGGTAGTGTTGTCTACTGGTTTGTTGCTGAATGAAATTGCCCCCAGTCTTAAAACTTCCGGAACCATTGTTCTGCTGGCTCTGGGAATCTGTACGCTCTTGGCGGCGGTCGTTAGCAGAGCCACGCTGGCGCCGTTGCGGGACATCTCCGCACAACTCGACCGAATTTCCGCCGGCCAATACGACACACCATCGGGAAGTCTGCGCATCTTTGGCGGCAGTGGCGACGAGCTTGGGCAAGTAAGCAGAAAAATTACTCAGGTCGGTCAGCAACTGCGCGGTGTACACGAGATTTTCAGCACCTTGCGCGAGAACATGAACTCCGTCATGGCCGGTCTCGAAGACGGCCTGCTGTTATTCACGCGAGATTCGCGTGCGGTCATGGTGAGTCCCGCGGCGGAAAAATTTCTTGGCGCACCCTCGGGAGAATTTCTGGGCCGCCGGGCCGAAGACATCTTTCCCGAGGGGCATCCCCTGCGCGCGGTGCTGCATTTGGAAGGCGACGAACTCAGCGAAGTTGCGGCGGAAACCGAACTGGTTACTGCCGGCGTCGCCCGGCGCGTTGGGGTCAGCGTGCAGGCGATTCAGGAAGGCGGTGAGCGTATGGGCGCTCTGGTTACCCTACGCGATCTCGACTCACTGGAAAGCATCAATACTCAACTGCAGGTGAGCGAACGTCTGGCCGCGCTTGGCCGCATCACTGCCGGTGTTGCACACGAAGTAAAAAATCCACTGAACTCCATGCGCTTATGGCTGGAAAATCTAAAAGAGTCTTTACCGGCGGATCAGGAAAGCGGCGCGCAGCAGGCCGTCAGTGTGCTCGACAAAGAAATCGATCGCCTTGACGCGGTGGTCAAGCGGTTCCTTGACTTCACCCGGCCGATGGATATCCGCCTGGAAGCCACGCAACTTTCTCAGTTGCTGCCAGAAGTGCTCGAAATAGCCCAGCCTCAGCTACAAAAGGCCGGTATTCAACTCGCACAACTCCTGCCGATTGACGTTCCTGAAGTATATGTAGACCGTGCTTTACTGAAGCAAGCGGTACTTAATCTCGTACTCAACGCGGCGGAAGCGATGCCTAATGGCGGGCAGTTAAGCCTGATTCTTTGCCGGAGGGGCGAAATGGCGGAAATCACCGTGCAAGATACCGGCAAAGGGATTCCTCCCGAAAATAAGCAGAAAATTTTTCAATTATTTTTCACCACTCGGCCGGGAGGTAGCGGCATCGGTCTGGCGAGCGCGTTCAGAATTGTGCAACTTCACAACGGTTCGATAGACTTTACTTCGGAAGTAGGTCGTGGCACCACTTTCCGCATAGAGTTGCCTCTTGCGGCCTAGCTAATGACGGCGAACAAACCCCAGCAATGTTCCGTCACGTCGCGCAATCACGCGCGTGTTATTCTTGTGTTTTGTTTGTGCGCGTTGCAATTGATCTCCGGGTGTGCGGAAAAGAAAACCCCGGTTTCCTGGCGAGGCGCGGGGCTCTCGAGACCCATCGTGCCTGCCACTATCACCGCTCCCAAGCCTCGCCCGTTGCCCGATGAGAGCGTCGATCCTGTACCCGAATTGCAGCTGAAACTTCCGCCACCGCCTCCCTTGCTGGCCGTTCATAGTTCCCCTCCCCGGCCACATGTCGCGCCTGCGCCCGCGCCTGAAAACAACGCAGAGAATAAACCGGAAGCTCCAGTCATAGCGCCGCAAATGTCAGATGCGGAAGCATCCGCGGCTCGACAACAAATGACTTCCAGCCTCAGCCAGGCGGAGAAGAATCTCGCTCGTTCGCAGGGTAAGAAACTAAATGCAACTCAATCTGATTTGGCTACCAAAATCAAACAATTTATAGGCGATGCGCAATCGGCTAGCCGCGAGGGCGATTGGACGCGCGCGCGCAGCCTGGCGACCAAGGCTCAGGTTCTCTCGGAAGAGCTGGCTTCCTCTCTATAACTGTCAGTTTGCATCTACAGTTTACGTCCAAAAATCGATACATGAATTGCCAACCGCGTACCTTCACGGCGCCATGCGCTATGATTAATTTATGAAGACGTTTGATGTCGCTATTGCCGGCGGCGGACTGATCGGCGGCACCATCGCGTTCGAATTGGCCCGTGCCGGCCTGGACGTAGCCCTCTTCGATCGCCAAGCGCCCGGCGAAGGCTCGTCGTGGGCTGCCGCCGGCATATTGTCTCCGGCTCCCGAAAACGCGGGAATGATTTCAACGGTTCCGCTGGGACGTGCGAGTTTGCGGCTTTACCCTAAGCTTGTCGCTGCTGTCGAAGAAATTTCGGGCCAAAACGTCGGCTTTCGAGCGCGAGGAACACTCGAGGCACTCTTCTCCACTGATGCGCAAGAGAAACTTAGCACCATCATTGCCCTGCATCACGGGCTTGGATTGAAAGCAGAGCCAGTTAGAGCCGATGATGCCCGCGAAATGGAGCCAGCTTTGAGTCCCGAGGTGGAAGCCGCAGTATTCCGGCCCGACGAAGCCTGTGTGGATAATCGCGCGCTGACAAAAGCTGTCTTAGGGGCCGCAGAGCGCTCTGGCGCAAAAATTTTCCCCGGGTCTAACGTGCAATCGATCGCCGAGGACGGAGTGCGCTGCGCCGGATTAATGGTGAACGGTGAAAAAGTAGAATCTCGTTGGACTGTCATTGCCGCCGGCTGCTGCTCTGCAGAAATCGAAGGCGCTGCTGATTACGCGCCCGTACGTCCCGCCAAAGGACAAATGATCGCCTTGCGCGCAGCAAGCTTAAGCATTGAACGTGTGCTTTGGTCGGATGGTGTGTACCTGGTGCCACGAAATGACGGAAGAATTATTGCTGGCGCCACGGTCGAATATGTTGGGTTCGAAAAAAATGTAACGGTCGGAGGCCTGCAAAAAATCCTNACNGCCGCTTTACAACTCGCGCCAGGTTTGNCCGATGCGCAAATGGAGGAAACTTGGGCGGGGTTGCGGCCGGACNCACCGGATCATCTACCAATTGTTGGCCCTACNGATCTGGACGGACTTCTAATCGCAACTGGTCATTTCCGCAGCGGAATTTTACTCGCTCCCATTACGGCTAAATTAATCCGAGAATGGATTACAACGCAAAATGTCAGCGTGGATTGGGTACGCTTTAGTCCTATGCGCTTCGGCGAGATGGCCAGAGCGACAAATTCCTAAAAAACTTGCGCCGGATATTTAGAAAAACGAAAGCTTACTGCTCGCGCGTCGGTGGCGGCGTGATGGGCGAGAAACTGCCCACGTCCGTATAGCGAATCTGATCGCCCTCCAGAGTTAAATCGCGTTCCAGCACAATGTCCAATGTCGAGCCTCGCGGCAGGTGCGCATCCGGTCCACGAGTTAGCAGTACCGCCGCCAACCCCGCAGCGCCGCCAACCCCTGCTCCTATGCCTAAGCCTTTCGCCCCTGAAGCAATCGCGCCGATACCCGCGCCAGTAGCGGTGGTTGTAGCTATCGTCCCAGCGTCTTTGCCTTTTCCGCCCGGCCCCGTCACTTTTCCTTCAGAATCCATCGTTTCATTTCCACCACTATCCGCACTTCGTGGAGCGCTCAGCAGATCCACCGTGTACCCATTTGGAAAAATCAACGTGGTAAGCCGCATGCGGAATTCCCCGCGTCCCTTGATTCGTCCTGGCCGCTTTGAATCCAGAAGTTCGCCGCGAACATAAGACCCAATGGGTATCACGATGCGATTATTCTGAGTGACAGGAAATGAGCTACGTAGATAAACCGAATCGCCGGCTTTCGCGTCTCGCGTGGAAATGCCATTCTCCAGCACCACCGCCAGCCTTGTTCCCGCGGGAACCGTAATTCTTTCTGTAGTCCCGCTGTGTCGAGGAATACTTGACCTAGCCGTAGGGCCAACCGCAGGTGGCGGCGAAGTTTGCGGACCGTCAGGTTGCTGCGCAGACGTTTTGGGGGCCAATAGGACCGTCGCGGCCGCGAAGATCACGACGGTATATTTGATAATCGCGAACCGCTTCCCGCACATGCGCTTCATAGGCACCTTCCCATAACGTTTGGTCCGATGCTGTCGCCGGAATNGAGGATGCCTAAAGTATCACGTTGTACNANCCGAGGTCCTGACTAATTCAACAGAACNATGAACGCTCATTGACCTGCCTCACAGTGCGAGCTAGGCTGGCGTGACACTTGGAGGCTGTGATGGCAAAACTAGCGCTGATTTACGGGATGCGTCTTCTGCCCGAGGACGATCTAGGCGAGGTACGCGACGCCACCGTGGTCTTGAAAAACGGGCGCAGCGCGCGCGTTACCATGCACCTGATTGAAGGCAGCAAGGAAGAGATCGAGGCCACCTTCCGCCAGTCCATGGAAGCGTTTTTTGAAATGTACCCGGAGATTTGAGCGAAACGATCGTTAGGCGCCCCTGCGCTCCTAGCCGTGCTAACGGTTTCCGAAATTTTCTGGATCGGCGTTGGGATCGCCGAGAGTATCGTTGATTAACACGGTGGACTGTCCAGTCAGCTCAAACCTTTTGCGGCACTTGTAACATGCCACCAGGTCGTCGAGCCTCACCATGTAAGAACTGGCCTTCGCGAAGCGTTTCTTGTCTTCTTCGCCCGCGCCGCGCGGCAATTCTCTCTTCTTGCGGGCCACCTTCCAGCGCACAGGGGCCTCAAATTCCCCCCGGCAGCTGGGGCAAATCAGCTTTACCTTTCGTACTTCTTCTTTCTCGTTGTAAAAAGAGCGCTCGTCCATGGTTATCGCGCGGGAAGGCTCACCGCTTCATCGATTGTAACAAATTCAAGCCCCAGGTGACGCCAGCGCGGAAACCAGTATTGCAAAGCCTCAACCGTGGCGCGACGGTCCGCATTCAAAAAGCGGTAGTCTCCGTCATGCAGGCAAAGAACGTCGCCGTGGCCCGCGTGGGAATTATTGCCAGAGNCGCTCGAGGACTGAGCTCGCTTTGCGATGGGCTCTATTCGCTTTATGAGCCATGACGCCGGTTTTGCCCGCCAATCGCCGGGCAAAAGTGTCCACAACACCGTACGCATCCCCATCTCCAAGGCGTTGGAAACCACCCACGGGTTGCGCATCCCCCACGGCGGACGAAACCACTTAGGCGTCGTGCCAGTGATAGTGCCGATCGCTTCGTTGCAGCGCTGCATCTGCTCTCTGATTTGCCCGGGAGCACTCCAGAAAAGATTTGCATGCGTGGCAGTGTGGTTCCCAATGGCATGCCCGCGAACTATAATTTCACGAACCAGCTCCGGGCATTCCTGTGCGAATCGCCCCACCATGAAAAAAGTAACGCGCGCCTCATAACGTTCCAGCAGCTGCAATAGGTCGGGGGTGATTTTGGGATTGGGACCATCATCAAACGTAATCGCCAGTTTCCGCGGCGAGTTTGTTCGCCACACCGTGGGGCCAAATAGTTCAGAACGCGCGTTGACTGCGCAATAAGCGGTCATGGCCGCTGATGTGAGAGCGATCGGAGTGGCGATAAGCCATGGATTCATGCACTCATTCTCACATGCACAAAGAGAAACGTCAGGCAGGGATTTTGCCGCGCCTGGAGAGGCTTGAACTCCTATGCGGGCTTGCGAATGGCCTGTAGGTCGATCCCCAATTGCTGGCACTTCTTGTACAAATGGCTGCGCTCCAATCCTAAAGCGCGTGCGACGTTAGTCATGTGAAAATTCTGGCGTCGAATCTCAGAAATAAGCGTCTCACGCTCAAACACTTCACTCCGCTCCGCAAGAGTGCCGCTGGGTTCACGATGATTTGCGCCGGCACTGCTATCTCCCGTTTTGCTGGTAGAATCGGGGAGCACAAGCCTCACGTCATCGGCGTTTACCATCTCTCCTTCGGAGAGCAGGATCAGCCGTTCCACAACATTGCGCAACTCGCGGACATTTCCCGGCCAGCTATATTGCCGCAACTCTTCAACCGCTTCCTCATCAAACGATTTTTGTTTCCAACCGTTCTGAGAAGCAACCTGGCTCGCGAAATGCGCAATCAATTCCGGCATATCTTCTGTTCGTTCGTGCAACGGCGGTACGCGCATCGGGAAAACGTAAACCCGGTGAAACAAATCCTGCCGAAATCCATTTTCTTTAACGAGATTCTCCAGATTCCTATGCGTGGCCACCAGTACTCGGACATTTACGCGGATGGGCTTGTCCCCGCCCACGCGTTCGACTTCTCCTTCTTCAAGCACCCGCAAAAGTTTCGCCTGCATTGCCAGCGGCATATCGCCAATCTCGTCCAGAAACAGCGTGCCACCCTCAGCCTGTTCGAACTTTCCAAGATGTTTGGCCGCCGCTCCGGTAAACGAGCCTTTTTCGTGCCCGAATAGCGCTGATTCGATCAGTTCCGCAGGCACCGCCGCACAATTTAAGGTGACGAACGCATTCTCTTTCCGCGCAGATTTTTCGTGAATTGCTCGCGCCACCAGTTCCTTGCCCGTTCCCGTTTCGCCCAGTATGCACACACGTGTCTCGCTGGCCGCTACACGCTCAATTTCGCCTAACAGTTTTTTCATCGCCGTGCCGCCGCCCACTAACTCATGCTTTCCGATCCGGCGTCGCAGCTCCTGATTCTCACTCTCGAGCCGCGTGAGGCGCAGTGCATTCTCGATGCTTAACAATAATTTGTCGGTGGAGAGGGGTTTTTCGAGAAAATCCAGCGCGCCAAGTTTTGTCGCACGTACCGCCATTTCGATGTTGGCCTGGCCAGAAATCATGATGATGGGTGTTTTTATGCCCAGGCTCTTCATTTCTTCGAGCAAATCCAGTCCCGTTTTGCCGGACATCACCACGTCGGAAAAAACCAAATCAAACGCCTCAGTACGAAGAGTTTCCAGCGCACGGGTAGCGTTGTCACACACGGTTACTTCATGGCCAGCCATACGAAAAGCACGCGAAAGCGAAGCCAGCGTATTAGGATCGTCGTCGACAAGAAGCAAGTGGGCCTTACGCGGCAAGCGAGCTCCTTGAAGCTTTAGTCCGAGGCGGCGGCCAACGTGGTCGGTGTAGTTGGCTCGGATTTCGCGGCTACGGCTGCATCGTGCGGAGTTTCTGTGCGTTCCGACTGCCGTTGGGGTAAATCAATTCGAATCGTTGTGCCGCGGCCTTCTTCACTGGAAATCGAAACTGTGCCATGGTGATCGCTCACAACCGACTGCACAATCGCCAGCCCGAGACCTGTTCCTTGTGGTTTTGTCGTGAAGTACGGCGTGAACAGCCGCGCCGATTCTTCAGACGTCAACCCGCTTCCGGTATCGGCGATTTCCACGCGAATCTTTCCGTCAAGATCTGAGGTTCGCAACGTGAGCGTCCCGCCGGCAGGCATAGCATCGACAGCGTTCAACACTACATTCTGAAACGCGCGATGCAGCAATTCCGGATCGCCATCAATCTCCGGCAAACCTTCTTTCAGAAACNGTTCGCGAGTGATGGCAGGCTTCCCAACTTCATTAAATTGCGCATCGAAAAGCCTCAGCACTTCGCGAAGCGATTCATTCACATCCATCCGTTCGAATCGTGGCGTGGGCATCTTTGCGAAATCACTGAAGCGCGCCACAATCGAATTTAAATTAGCCAACTCCGTTTTCAATGTCGCGGTTGATTCGGTAAAAACCTCCATGAACTGTTCATGGTCGAGCTGCCGCGCGCGTTGCAGATTCTCCACGGTTATTTGCAGCGGAAACAGTGGGTTCCGCAACTCGTGCGCTAATCTGCGGGCCAATTCCCGCCAGGCGGCTACCCGTTCCGTTTGCAGCAACCGCTCCTTATGCACTCCGAGCGTGCGGGTCATGTCATTGAACGCGGTCGCCAATTGTCCCACTTCATCGTACGTGCGCACATCTATCCGCGCATCCCATCGTCCCGACGCCACTTCGCGCGCCGCTACCGCCAATTCTTCCACCGGCTGCGTAATTCGCACCGAAAACCACCATATAAGCAGCAAGGCAATCAGCAACGCGCCGGCGCCCACCGATGCGGCGATCCATCCAATGCGTTCCGTTAACAGCACCAATTCTCGCCGCGAGCTGCCCACCAACAATATTCCCAACAGCTCATCGTTGCGGCCCGTGAGCGGAATTGCGTGAAATGTCTCCGCGCTCGCCGGATCCGCACTCCAATTGATGGTGGTAATAGCCGGTCGCTGCGGCAGCTTTTTACTTTGTTCGATGAGCGGAGCATATCGGTCCGGTTGTTGCACCGCGCCGCCTACATCCGTCAATTCCGCGGGAGTAAACCCGGATTCCAGATTCTGATACAAGAGCGTGCGCATCCCCGCAGGCAGCACCAACGATGCAAGAAAATTCTGATCAAGCCGGCGCCCGCCGATGATGTAAAAATTCTTGCCCCCGACCGGCAAGGTTCGCACCACCGTCAAGGAAAGCGCCACGCCATCCGGCAACTCCTCTTTGGTCAGGAACGCGTGCGAGTCCCGCCAATTCTTATTGGCAATGACCCAATCGTTTTTATATCCAACCCGCGAAGGAAACTGTGCCGAGGAGATCAGCGTGCCGTCGGAATTGACGAACTGCACAAAATCCAGCCCGTGATCCTGAGCCGCGCCAGTGCCATCGTGCACATACAAGGATTGGTCGGCGTTAGGCCGCGCCAGATCCAAGGCCATACGCAAGGTGATCTCGGCATTGGCGATGTTCTCTACCTGGTGCACGACCTCTTCGCCACGCTGGGCAAATTCCTTCTGGAATTGCGCCACCAGCGCCTCGGTGCGCTGTGCGTCCATCTCCTCGAACGCCGCGCGCGTGTAATGCGTCACGCCGTAAGCCACCACGGAGACCGACGCCACCACGGTCAGCATAAAAATCAGCAGCAATTTGGTGCGGAGGCTCACCGAAATACCCCAGAAATCCTTTTCAGGCCATTCGCGTTAATTGACTTAGCCTTCACGAAGAAGAAAGCATATCCCGATTAACCGTCGTGGTAAAAGAGCCAGCAGCGGGAGGGGCAGTCAATCAGCCCATCCACGCCGCCCTGTAGGCCCTCTCGCCCTGGGTATCAAGGACGCCGGGAACTCTTGGACGGTACTGCGGCACTCGTCGTCGGTTGGCTGGACGGGTCTGCTTCATCGACGGTATTGCCGTTAGTGCTGCCCAAGCCAGAGAACGCTGATCGCATCACGTCGCTGGCAAAGAAATTCCTCCCATCCATGGGCACCATCATGATTTGCAGCTTATCCGAAAGGCGCTCCGCGATGATTTTCTGAATAAGCATCGGATTGGACTTGAGCACTGCAGCTTCAAATTTCATGCGCTCCGAATCAGCCGCCGCGGTCACCCGGATTCGATTGGCTTCGGCCTCCGACAAATTCCTTTGGCGTTCCACTTCGGCTTTGCTGTCGATTACTTTAGCCTGCGCCGCGGCTTCCGCATTTTGCAATGTAGCTTCCTTGCGTGCTTGCGCCTCCAGCTTGGTTTGTTCAATCTGCTTTTGTTTCAGCGGCAGGGTGTACTGCATCGCATCCGATTCGGATTTGGCCTGCAATACCCGCACTTGCGCCTGCGCTTCGGCCTGTTTAACCGCGCGAGCTTTCTGTGCTTCCGCTTCCAGCTCTGCAATCTTCACTTCCTTGAATTTAATGTCCTGCTCTGTAGTGAGGCGCTCGTCTTCCTGCTCTTTCAGCAACAATCCTTCAAGGCCCTTGGCATACTCCTCGGGCAATTGCAGATCGCGCAACAAAACCTCGCGCACCACGATGCCGTCGCTCGCCAGACGCGCAGTGATCGCTTCCGCAGCTTTCGAACGCAACTCCTCCCGCTTGGTCGCGAATATTTCCCGGGTCATATAGTTAGGAGCCAATTGCCGGTAGATAGTCGACACCACTGGCGCGACCACCTGTTCGCCTACCGGTTGCGGCAGGTTCGTGTGAATCGAATCAAGACGGCGCGGATCCAGCCGGTAGCGCACCGAGACCGCCAGCCCAATATTCAAGCCCTCGCGTGCCTGCACGGAGAGCACTTCGCCTTTTTTCTTCTCGGTCTCCGCAGCTACCGTCGAATACACCTGTTCGCGTGTATCGTACAGCGCCACGCTGTCGATGAGTGGCGTGACGATGTGCACTCCGGGATACAACGTGCCGGGACGCGCGCCGCTAATCTGGCTGATGCGCACTCCCGCCGACCCGTCGGGAATGACGACAATGCTGAGCGCCAGCAGCACCGGCAGAATCGCCGCCGCCGCCAACTGTTGCGCCAACTTCCAACGCACCGGCGCTAAAGGGAGCGGTGGCAAGGTAACCGGGACATCACTCTCGCCGTTCGCATTTCGCTTGATGAGTCGCCTTAATCTNTCAGAAACATACACATCGTAAACAACCAGGGCCGCGGNACTGCCAAACAGGCCGACACCTAGAAGCATCAGCAGATATTTCAAAGCCAACATGGTATTTACTCCCTTCCTTCTGTGGTCATGCAAACGGAAACTCTTCGTTGACGCCGCTCAGGGACATTGCTCCGGAGCCCTGGTGCGTTAGCCCTAACCAATTAGCTGGAGACGCGAGCATGCCTGAGTAACGGTCCTGCCGCGCTTCTCGTCGATGTTCTGCTCGCGGTGGCTGGGCGCATAAGTTGAAATGTGGCCCGTAACAACAGCCAATTGACCAGCGCCGCCGCACCGGCCGCAAACACGGTGGTGATTACCAGCGTAGTGAAGTGCAGTATGGCTATCATGGTGACTCTCCTTTGCTTCGGTGGGTTGAACCGCACGGCGCACGCCATCGCAAAGAGAAAGCAAGCAAACGGGTTATTTGCGTGAACGCACCTTGCCTTGTGGGAGGAGGAACACGCTGTGGTGACCCTGACTCGGCTCGCCTGGGTTTGGCGGCGCGTTCAATAAAGGCGTAATCTAGATGCAGCAACCCAGGAAGGAATTGCCAGGACGGTGACCAGCCCCGTTTAGTCACGAATCATGCCAACGAAATCAGGCTTTCGAATCGGAAGCATTTTGGGGATCCCCATCTATCTGCACGCCAGCTGGCTGCTGATTTTCGGATTGATCACCTATACCCTGGGAATGCAATTCACACAGTCCCACCCGCAGTGGAGTTCCACCCAGCATTGGACCGTAGGCGTACTCACCAGCATGCTGTTTTTCGCTTCAGTCCTCTTCCACGAGCTTTCGCATAGCGTCGTTGCCATGCATTACAAGATTCGCGTGGCCTCCATCACGCTGTTTCTTTTTGGCGGAGTTGCCCGCATTGGCCGCGAGCCCTCGAAAGCAATTCAGGAATTCAATATCGCCATAGCTGGTCCGCTCGCCAGCTATTTTCTCTGTGTATTCTTTTTTGGATTAACTCTGTTGTTTCCTTATAGCGATGCGCTGGGGGCCCTGGGTCTATGGTTGGCGCAGATTAATTTCGCCGTTGCTACCTTCAACTTATTGCCGGGATTCCCTCTGGACGGCGGCAGGATTTTTCGCGCTGCCGTCTGGGGCGCGACTAAAGACTTTACTCGCGCCACACGCGTCGCCAGCGTCAGCGGCCAATTGGTCGCTTACGGACTAATTTTACTGGGCGCGTGGTTCGCCGCAGTTAAGCATGATTGGCAGTCGGGCCTCTGGCTGGCTTGTATCGGCTTTTACTTGCAGAGCGCGGCTCGCGACAGCATCGCGCAACTGGCCATACGCGAAACGTTGGCCGGCTTGCGCGCTTCTGACGTAATGAATAATGAAGTTCCCACCATCAATCGCAATACTTCTCTCGAAGAATACAGCGCGGAAGTCCTACGGACCGGGCGCCGTTGCCATTTGGTGGTGACCGAAGATCGCTTGGTGGGCATGATAAATGTGCAGGCCCTGAACTCCGTGCCGCGCGACGAGTGGAACAGCAATTCCGTCCAGGCCGTCATGATTCCGCGCGAGCGCATTTCCTGGGCGGCGCCTGAAGAGCCCCTCTTACGCTTGCTCGAAAGGCTACTCGCCGCTGACATTAATCAAATGCCCGTGGTCAGCGTGTCAGGAGAAGACGACGCGCAGGTGATTGGCATGGTTACGCGCGATTCTATCCTACGAGTTATGCAGACTAGAGCGGAATTGGGAACCGCGATAGCTGCCAAGTAAGGCTTGCCGCTTTTTAAGTCCGGTTAACGACCGCCGCCGGAATACTCAAATCAGACTTGGCAGCACGCCTCGATTCCAGCCGCATCGCTACACCATTCTTAGGTCGTAACGTAATTGACGCCAGCGGCACGACTTCTTGATCGGACATCATTCGCAATCGAAAATGTTGGGCGACCGTCGCGAGCACCAGCGTAGCTTCCATCAACGCGAACATATTGCCAATGCACTGGCGCGGGCCGCCGCCAAACGGAAAGTATGCAAACCGCGGCAGCCTCTTCTGCAAATCCCCTTCCCAGCGTTCAGGACGAAACTCGTCGGGCCCTTCATACCATCGCGGATCGCGTTGCACCACCCACTGCGCGATCGCCACGCCAGTTCCCGCCGGCACCGGATAACCTGCGATTTCATGATCTTCAATTGCCAGCCGCGCCATTCCCCACGCCGGAGGATAAAGCCGCAGTGACTCCGTCAAAAGGTGCCCCGTGTATTGCAATCTCGGCAAATCATCCATTGATGGAGACCGCCCGCCAAGCAGCCCATCGAGTTCCTGATGCAATTTCCGTTCTGCCTCTGGGTGGGTCGCGAGCAGCCACCACGTCCAGGCCAACAAGTTTGCAGTGGTCTCATAACCAGCAAGAAACAGCGTCAGCGCTTCATCGCGCAATTGTTTGTCGTCCATCCGCGAACCGTCTTCGTCTCGCGCGGCCAGCAACATCGACAAGAGATCCCCGGCGTCGCGGCCCGAAGCGCGGCGCTCCGCAATCATGCGAAAGACAATTTTGTTCAACCGGCGGATCGCGAAGGTGGTCTGGATATTACGTGGGGTAGGAAGCCACTTCGGCGTAAAAATCAGTCGCCGAAAATCAGAACTGAAATCCAACAGCATCGTGATGGTCCTGCCAATTTCTCGCGCGTCTCCTGCTACATCGGCGTCAAACAGAGTCTTGCCCACGATGTTCAGCGTGAGCTGCATCATCTCCTGATGCGCATCTATTTCCTCTCCATCGCGCCAACGCTCCAACATTTGCTCGGTGTAACGCACCATCGTGTCGCCGTAAGAAGCGATGCGTGTGCGATGAAACGCGGGCTGCGCCAGGCGCCGCTGTCGTAGCCAGAAATCGCCTTCGCTAGTCAGCAATCCATTTCCGAACAACCGCTTGTTGGCTTGCAACACACGGCCTTTCACAAATTTCCGCGGATGATTTACGAGCACATCTTCGATGTAGTCAGGGTGAGAAATCACGTAGGTGCGGTAATGCAAAAACCGCAACGCGACGATATCTCCATACTCGCGCGCGGCGCTGGTCAGAAATTTTAGGGGATCGCGCCGGAACGGGCTGAATACGCCATCAAGCGCGCCGGGTTCAGGGCCAGGAGGAAATTTAGAGGGAAGCTTGCCCTTCATCTTCGGATGTTAAGCGCAGCCGGTGGCGACGTCAACGCGGCATCTTTTCTTGCGCTTTAATCCCGCCCATGCGTTCTGCGTGTATTCGAATCGTCCCGTTTCGATTGTTCACGCTGACGTTAGAAAATCCCGCGGCCCCCAGCCTACTGTCCAACCGGTCTGTCGAGACTGGCACGAAGGTGCTCCGAAAATGTGCCACGCGCGCAAGCCACCCATCTTGAATTTCGAGCGCTACGAAAACTCCACCCGGCTTTAGCACTCTAAAGATTTCCGCGAAGGCTCGATCTTGCGCGTCGCTTGAGCGCAGGTGATGCAACACCAACACCGCAATCGCTGAGGTAAATGTCTTCGGTGCAAATGGCAAAACGGAAGCATCGCCTTGAACTACCCTCGCGTCATCAACCCTAGCCTGCAACCTCACGCANAACTCATGGCTGTACTCCAGGCTAGTCACACTACGCGCGCGTCGCGCCAGTTCCGCTGTGGCCGCCCCTGGGCCCGCTCCAACTTCCAGGACATGCTCTCCGAGATCCGCTCCCTCAAGCGCCCATGGCAGCCACCTGCGTTCTGTTAGGCACCGCCACAATCCCGAAGCACAGAAGCAGTTTTCAAAACTATTCATGCTCTGAGTGACCGTGCGGATGGCCTAGCGTCTTCACAACATTCCGTGGATTCGCCGCAGGGCCGCGGCAAACTGGTCGGCATTATAAGAAGAAGGGTTTTCCATCTGCTGAAATAATCNATTGATGGCGCTACGGACTTCCTCGGCATTCTTCGGGTTGGCTTCTTTGCTATACGCAATGTACAGCGAGTCGATGGCCATGGTGGCCTGTTCGGCGGCACGCTCGTCCGCCAGCGAAATGTTTTCGGCATCGCCGGTGATCTGCTGCAACATATGCAGTGCCAGTTCTCGATCATATGGCATCGCCGCCAGCCGCTCCGCCATGCGCTGCGCGATCGGCACAGCCGCCGAAGCCTCGGACGCCACTGCCGCCCGATCAGGATTTAGCGTGCTCATCGTGCTGGCCAGCGTAGTCAAATGTTTGTCCAACTCCTGAGCTGCCGCCGAATCCACCTGCTTGGCCAACAGATGAAACAGCACATATCGAGACTCGTTCCACGCCGGATCACCGGGCCGCCGCCCTGGATATTCGTGCGCCTGCCGCCAACTATCTTTCGCCGGAACCAGCGCGTGATGGCACGCGAAGCACGACAGCTCCGCATATTCTGGCCACAGATCTTTTTTGTCGGTGCGTTCGCCCCTAGCTCTCCAACTCAGTCTTTCCAGCGAAGCGCGCAGTTGCACCGCCTGCCCAGTACTCCAATCTCGCACTCCAACCCACGCTCCATCCTCAACGGGCCTACCGGGCGCCGACTCGCGGGGCGTCTTCCAGTGACGCGGTTCCACTGCTGAAAATGAATCCAGCTCAAAAAAAAGATCTGGATGCCCCGCCGCGATCATTTCGTGATCCACAAACTTGCTTTGCGAACCCAGGTGACACTCCAAACATTTCTCCGTGCGGTGAATCACATTCCTCGTGTCCACCATTCCCAGCGAAACCGATTTCTCGTGTGTCCACTGTCTCTCCGTATGCGGCCCGAGCCACGCCGACGACGGGCCGTGGCAATTTTCGCAGGAAACTCCGTCCGCTATTTCAAACGCCCGCCCGCGCTGTCCGACGGTCGTATAGAGTGCGTGGCACGCCAAACATTTCGGCGCATCTTCCGCTTTGGAGCCCAGCTTCAAGATACGCGCCATGCGCTCGCCAATGTCCCCGGTCAGCGCCTGGTACGCCTTGCTGTGCTTATCCTTAATAATCCACGTGGAGTATTCGTTTTGCAGGATGCGGCTATCGGCCACCGGCTTCACGCTGCCATGGCAACTGGTCGCCGCGCAAGAGCCCGGGCCGATGTACTTGGCTGATTCACTTTCCGCCGCGCCAAGAAAATTCGGCAATCCACATGACGTCAGCAACGCAACACACAAGCCAATACGCCGAGAGTAATGGAATGATCTAGGCATTCAGAGCTTTTAGGGCCTCCAAAGCTTCACATCGTCCTAATAAAATCTGTCCGCTTATATCCTCAGCGGTGCTGATTCGTCAACGAGCCCAGTTGGTTTTTGGTTCCCTTGCGCCAAAAACCAGAGAGGAACTATTTACACCTGCCTGCTCAGTAAGTAGTATGCATACCATTAATCCACTCCGATGGCGTCATATCTTAAATAACAACGGCGTAAACACATTGAGACGGGCGCAGTGATCTTCGACGACCTTCGCGCTATTCAAACTCGTCACGGTTTTCTGCCAAAAGCGGAGCTCGAGTCTCTATCACAGCGAACACAGACGCCCTTGTATCAGATTCACAGCGTCGCAAGCTTTTATCCCCATTTTCACTTAGCTCCGCCGCCCAAAGCCGATCTGCGTGTTTGCGCCGACATGAGTTGCCACCTGCATGGCGCGTCTGAACTGCGCTCCGCTCTGCAATGCGCTTTCGCCAATTCGCGCCCAGAAGATGTACAGATACGCGACGTATCGTGCCTCGGACGCTGTGATCATGCGCCGGCAATCTCATTGAATGACCACATTTTCACCGGTGTTACCGCCTCCGTGGCCGAACAACTAACCCGCGATGTCCTGCGCGGCGAGCTCTTACAAGAGCCTCATCACGCTTCGCAATCTGTGCAATGCAAATCCGACCCGTACGCGAGACCGGCCGCTGCAGGACAACAATACGCAGTAACGCGAACTCTGGTGCAAACGCTGAATTGGGATGGTGTCATCGCCTCGCTCAAGGAATCTGAACTCCGCGGCATGGGCGGCGCGGGCTTTTCTACCAGCCTGAAATGGGACCTGGTGCGCAAGCAGCCGGACTCCGTAAAGTACGTCGTCTGCAATGCAGACGAGAGCGAGCCCGGCACCATAAAAGATCGCTTCATTCTCACGCACCTCCCACATTTAGTCATAGAAGGGATGATAATCGCGGCCCTGGTCACTGGAGCAAAAAAAGGCATCCTCTACATTCGCCACGAATATCACGCTCAAGAAGAGATTCTTCGCACCGAGATCGCCAGGTGTTACGCCGAAAGGCTGCTCGGAAAAACTATTCTCGGCAGTCCACTCGGTTTCGATCTAGAAGTTTTTGTCAGTCCCGGAGGCTATATTTGCGGTGAAGAAACTGCGTTGCTCGAAGCCATCGAAGGCCGTCGCGCTGAGCCCCGAAACAAACCGCCGTTTCCGGTGCAGGCCGGCTTGTTCCAGAAACCCACGGTTCTGAATAACGTCGAAACTTTCGCGAACGTGCCGCAAATTCTTGCTCGAGGCGTGGAATGGTTTAAATCGCAGGGCCAGGGCGGCTCGCGCGGCCTGAAGTTTGTTGGCGTAAGTGGCCACATCGCCAATCCCGGTATCTTTGAAGTTCCCTCCGGTATTCCCATGCGGGAAATCTTTTTCAATTATGCCGGCGGAATTCGCGGCGGCCGAGCTTTAAAAGCCTTCGCGCCTTCAGGTCCTTCTTCGGGTTACTTGCCCGCGTCGATGGTCGACGTGCGTTTGGATTTTAAAGCCCTTGCGGATGCGGGCTCCATGCTGGGTTCCGGCGCCATCGTCGTGTGTGACGACACTACTTGCATGCTGGACATGGCCCTTAACGCCGTGCGTTTCTATCGCAACGAGTCTTGTGGCAAGTGCGTGCCGTGCCGCGTCGGTTCGCAGAAAATGGTCGATCTATTGGCGCGTTGGAGCCAAGGCGCGCTGCCGGAAACACAATATCGTGCCGACCTGGCTCTGCTTGACGAACTGTCCCAGGCTATGGCGATCACGTCCATCTGCGGTCTCGGTCAGATTGTTCCTGCGCCCATCCAGTCGGTGCTGAAATATTTTCGTGCCGAAATCGACGCTCACGTTTTGAAAGGGCAATGTCCCAGCGGAATATGTTTCACCAACGCATCGCGCTCCATCGAAACGCAACGCGTAGGTATACGGCCATGAGTTATACGGCCATGTTCGGACATGACCGGCGAACCAAATAAATAATGGCTAGCGTGTCCTCACCTCCCGGACTCATCAACATCACCATCGATGGTCGAGCCGTGTCCGTTCCTCCAGGAACAAGTGTTTTTGACGCCGCGCGAATATCCGGCATTCCGATACCCACGCTGTGCCACCTGCAAAATGAAACACCAGTGGGCGTATGCCGCCTATGCGTCGTAGACACCGGAGCCCGCGTTCTCAGTGCTTCCTGCGTTCGTCCCGTCGAACCCGGGATGAAAGTGGAAACTAATTCCGGAAAGGTTTTGGCAGCCCGCAAAACCCTTCTCGAATTGTTGATGGCCGATCATCCATCACCTTGCGCGCGCCAGCAGAAATCAGGCGATTGCGAGTTGGAAACGCTCGCAAAATCCGCGGGCATAGAACAGCCCCGCTTCGCTAAGCGCACTATCGCGCGGGGCCTCGACGATTCTTCGCTGGCCATCGCCGTCGACCATGACGCCTGCATCCTTTGCGATCGCTGCATTCGCGGCTGCGACGAAATCAAAAACAATTTTGTGCTGGGACGCATGGGCAAAGGATATTCCGCCGGCATCGCCTTCGATTTGAATGCGCCCATGGGCAATTCCACGTGCATCTCCTGCGGCGAATGCATGGTTTCTTGCCCCACCGGTGCGCTCACCAACAAAGGCGTCGCCGGTACCTCCATCGCCGCATCCGAGGACGGATATACATTCCAAGCCGAAGAACTTCTTCGCATTCCCGTATTTAAGGGCGTATCCGGCACGTTCCTGGAACTCAATCGCGGCGCCATCGTTAAAAGGCGTTATCGCAAAGGTGAATTGATCTGTCGCGAAGGCGAATTCGGGTCTACCGCATTTTATATCGTGGAAGGCACCGCGAAAGTTTCTATTTCCAGTCCCATCGCACACGTAAAAACTCACGGCGGCGCCAGGGGTTTCTTCAAGCGCCTCACCAGCACGCTGGTGGATCGCCGCGAGGATGTTCGCGAGGAGGAAACTCGCGACCGCACCATTCCCATCGANGCGTCCGTNGACCTTAACTACGGCAATCCGGTTGCCTNGCTCGGTCCCGGCGACCTCTTTGGCGAAATGACTTGNCTGAATTTTTACCCGCGCTCAGCTACCGTGCGCGCCGAGTCCGATGTCGTTGCTTATGAAATGCTGCGAAACGTCCTCGACATCATGATGAAGAACAAAACTTTCCGCGCGCAGATCGACGCTAATTATCGCGAGCGCGCTTTGGAAAACCATCTTCGTGGCGTGCCCATGTTTGCCGATCTCTCTCCAGACTTCATCGAGCACTTGAAGCAAAGCGTGGAATTACAACGCTTCGCCCCCGGCGAGGTCATCGCCCGCCAGGGCGATCCTGCGAACAGCTTTTACCTGGTGCGCATCGGCTTCGTGAAGATCTCAGAAAATTATCCCGGCGGGGAGATGGTCCTCGCGTACCTGTCGCGCGGAGATTATTTCGGTGAGATTGGCTTGCTTGGCGGAGGCGTGCGTACCGCCATGTGTACCGCTTTGGATCACGTGGAGGTCGTGCGTGTTGCCGGCGACGATTTTCGTCAAATGGTCGAACGCTTCCCCACCGTTCGAAACGGCCTCGAGGCCGTCGCCACCGAGCGCCGCTTAGCCAATGAGCAGCGGCTTAAAACGGTGCATTCCGTACCCCTGGATCAATTTCTTTCCCAGGGCCTGATGGAAGCGCAAAGTCTGCTGGTCCTCGATCTGCAGAAATGCACGCGCTGCGACGCCTGCGTCAACGCTTGCGCGGACGCTCATGATGGTGTCACCCGTCTCGTACGCGATGGCCTGCGCTTCGAGCAATATCTGATCGCCACCAGTTGTCGGCAATGCCGAGATCCCCTCTGCATGGTGGGCTGCCCGGTCGGCTCCATTCGCCGCCGCAATTCACTCGAAGTCATCATTGAGGACTGGTGCATCGGGTGCGGCCTGTGCGCACGCAATTGTCCTTACGGCAATATCAATTTGCATCCCTTCCAGGTAATGAACGAGGATCCCGATCATCCCGGCCGCACCAAAGCAGTGGTAAAACAAAAAGCCACTTCCTGCGATCTGTGCACCAATCTGGCGGAGCCGAGTTGTGTTTACGCATGCCCGCACGACGCAGCTCATCGCGTCGATCCGAAAACTTTCTTTGCCGATGCTATCGGCCAGTCGTCCAGCTACTAAGACGGAGCACTTAGGGATGCGCATTGACAGCACCCAACGCACTTGGGCCATCGCTTCCCTAATAATTTTCGCCGTCTCGCTGATCGCTTACATGGTCTACGCGCACAATTCCATCCAGGGCACCCGTGGCGGGAGCTCCATCGGGCTCACTTTCGGGAGCCTCGGTTTTGCGTTCATGCTTTTTGCCGCGCTGCTTGGCGCACGGAAGCGTGTGCCGGTATGGCGGCTGGGACGCGCTCAAGCCTGGATGCGTGGCCATCTATGGCTTGGCGCACTCAGTTTGCCGATCATTCTGTTCCATGGCGGATTTCACTTTGGCGGCACGCTCACGCGCGTGCTGATGTGGCTGCTTATTTTCACAGTGTTCAGCGGCCTCTTTGGCGCTGTGCTACAACACTACATTCCACGCGAAATGACCGCCGACGTGCCGCTCGAGACCATCTACGATGAGATCGGCAATGTTCGCAACCTGCTTCTCGAAGAGGCAGACCGCGCCATGGAAGGGTTATGCGGAGATATCGGCCGCAGCAAAACTTCGCAGGAGGAAATTCAGCGCGCCGGAGGATTTACGGCCATGCGTCCTATGGCCGCAGCCACAAAAACGGACGGGGCCGTCGCGCCAGCCGTCGAAATTTTATTACTGAGCGAAGAAGAAAGCGCACCGCTTCGTCGTTTCTATTTCAATGAAGTGCGCCCTTTCCTGGAGCGGCCCGCGGAGCGCCGACTATTACTTTCTGACGCCAGCAAAGCCCAACTAGGATTTTCAGGCTTGCGCACGTTGCTGCCCGCGCGTGCCCATGCAACCGTCGACGACTTGGAAGATGTGTGCGAAGAAGCGCGCCAACTTCAGAAGCAACAGAGATTCCATCACTGGCTTCATCTCTGGCTGCTCGTGCACATTCCCATTTCGCTGGCCCTGATTGTGTTGGGTGCCGTGCACGCCGTTATGGCACTGAAGTATTGAGTTGAGGATTTTTGAAATAGCGCGTCCGCAATCGGCGCGCTTCGACAAGCGGCGGGAACAACAACGTGGCTAGAACGCGCACCACCAAAAAACTCGCCCAGCGCATCGATCTCAACTATTTCAAGAGACCGACTCCGCTGAAACGCGCCAAGTTCTGGCTGAGTCTTCTGGTACCGGTCTTGGCGATCATCTGGATTTCGTGGTACGCATTCCATAAAGATGCGCGCGTGTACAGCAGTGGCCGCATGTCCGCGCCGCACGCCATCCTCGAAAAGCGCTGCGCGGCGTGCCACGTCCAAAAGGCCTCGGTATTCTCAGAGAAGGTGCAAAATCAGGCTTGTCTCTCGTGTCATGACGGGCCGATCCACCATGCTAACCAAGCGAGCACCCCGGATTGCGCCACCTGCCACACCGAGCATCGCGGGCGCATAAACATTGCCGCCACCAGCCAAAAATCTTGCACCGAATGCCACGCCGATCTACGAACCACCGGCGCGCCGTCAGTTTACTCGCACAGCATCCACAATTTGGCCGACGGCCA
>JGI12053J15887_10000108_pt1 | contig 25999 bp, 23 predicted proteins | sample MedBloCAOM1_O3_FD_15887 | JGI IMG/M metagenome (IMG submission 15887)
CGCCCCCGGGCACCCCCCAACTTGCCACATCAGATCAACCAAATGCGATGTGCATTGGCCGTGCGGAGCGGGTCTTGGTAGGCCCGGCTTTTCCAGCACAGGCGCTTGTGACCGAAATATCAAACAGCCTTTCAGTCGCGAATGCGGCAATCCCTAACAAGGCTCGACAAGGCGAATCAAACGGTTCTGCGCTCAGCCACTATTTAATCGGAATCGGCTCGTGCCGGTTGAATTCGAGCGCGCGCAAACCGCACGTGGCCGGTCCCATGGTGGTCAAACCTTAGAGCAACAGCACAACTGCATCCGGAACTGCACATACGGGAAAACACCAGTGAGAGAGAATGAAAAGCCCACGCTCCTAACCCGTCGCCAGATCCTTGCGTCTGGCGCCGCTATGGCCGGCACGATACCCCTGCTGCCCGTAACCCGGGCTGCTGCTGCGCCCGAACCCCGCACCGCTAAGCTTCGCCTGACTGCCGGCACCAGGACTCTCAGCGTCAACGGCAAACCGGCGCGAGTCTTCGGCCTTACCGGGCCGAACGGAAAACCCGGCATCACGCTCTCGCCCGGCGAGCGCTTTCACATCGATCTCGTGAATCAGGCCGGCACATCCACGATCGTCCATTGGCACGGCCAGTTGCCGCCCTGGAGGCAGGATGGCTTTCCCTGGCCGCAAACGCCGCCGATCCCGGCGGGTGACACCCAATCCTATGATTATGCGCCGATCGCTGGCACGTACTGGATGCACTCGCACCAGGGCATGCAGGAACAGAGCCTGATGACCGCGCCGCTGATCGTGCACAGAGCCGAGGATATGCGCGCCGACCGGCAGGAGGCGGTGCTGATGCTGCACGATTTCAGCTTCGACACGCCGGACGAGTTGCTCACCGGACTGATCAAATCCAACGGCAGTCAGAGCGCGATGCGAAAGAGCGGCATGGACAACAACATGAACATGGGCGCTGGGAGCATGGGCGCCATGGACATGGGGTCCGGCATGGCGATGGACCTGAACGACGTCGACTACGACGCATTCCTCGCCAATGACCGCACGCTCGCCGATCCGGAGGTCATCCGCACCGAACCGGGCGGGCGCATCCGGCTGCGGTTGATCAACGCCGCGTCCTCGACGCAGTTCTGGATCGATCTCGGTGCGCTCAGCGGCACCGTCATCGCCGCCGACGGCCACCCCGTTCGACCGGTGCGCAGCACCCGTCTTCCGCTCGCCATCGCCCAGCGGCTCGACGTGCTGATTGATCTTCCTGGGAACGGTCCCTATCCAATCTTCGCGCAGGTCGAGGGCAAACAGGCGCGCTCGGGGATCGTCCTCGCGGCGTCCGGCGCGCCTGTCTCACGCCTCCCCCTGGAGGCCGCAGAAAACGCGCCGCCGGTCGATCTCTCGCTCGAGCGTCACCTCGAAGCGGTCACCCCCCTGGCGCCGCGCGCGCCCGACGTGAGGCACCGCGTGATCCTCGACGGCAGCATGGCGCCGTATGCCTGGTCGCTGAACGGCGAATACTGGCCCGACGTAACCCCGCTGATGATCGGCACGGGCCAACGCGTGGCAATCGAGATGCTGAACCACACGATGATGCCGCACCCCATGCACCTTCATGGCCACGCTTTCCAGGTGGTCGCGATAGACGGTGCCCCGCTCGCAGGTGCAGTGCGCGATACCGTCCTGGTGCCACCGATGGGCAGCGTCGCCATCGCCTTTGACGCCGACAATCCCGGCCGCTGGGCGTTTCACTGCCACAATCTCTACCACATGATGACGGGCATGATGACCGAGGTTCGCTACCCAGGGATCATCTGAGTATTCTCTCGCTCCTCATTTCAGGAATGAAAGGAGCGGGCGGCCGGGACAGCTCCGCTTTTTCGGTTGCGGTGGCCGTTCCACGGGGGGATCAAACACCATCATAGAACGATCACCACCGACAACGGCCTGAGCGTTCGCCGATTCTGTAAACTTGCACCGGAGCATCAGCTACTTGCTTTTCTCGATCTTGGTGACGGTGATCTGTCCGTTTACGCGATCGGCATCGAACTTGACCTTATCGCCGGCCTTCACCTGCTTGAGCATGGCCGGATCCTGAACGCGGAAGACCATTGTCATTCCGTCTTCCATATCCAGTTTCTTGATTGGGCCATGCTTGAGCGTGATCTTGCCGGCGGCCTCGTCGATTTTGGTGACTTGACCGTTGACCATGGCAGACTGAGCCTCGCCCACCCTCGGCAGCGCTACGGCGGAGAGAGCGAGAATGGTTGCAGCAACGAGAGCGATTTTGCGCATGGATTGTCTCCTCGTGATTTCAGTCGTCCTTCTTCACTTCACGATGACCCTGCCGAACATGCCTTTTTCGTAGTGGCCAGGGATGAGACAGGCGAACTCGAATTCTCCACGCTTGGTGAACTTCCAAATCAGATCACCGTTCCCGTGCGGTAGCACGCGCTTCGCGTTCGGGTCGTCATGCTCCATGTCTGGATTCTTCTTCATGACTTCCGCATGCTTGCGATTCTCCGGGACCGTCGCGAGAACGAATTCGTGATCCTCCTCGCCGCCGTTTTCCAGAACGAAACGGACTTGTTCGCCCTTGCGCACCTCGATGCGCGCGGGCTCGAAACCCATTTTTCCGCTGCCCTCGAACATCTTTACCTTGACGATGCGTGCGGGCCGTTTCGGGTCGCCGGGCACGCCGGCCGAGAACGATTCGTGGCTATGTCCGGGAGCGCCCGAGCCGGCGAATGCCGGCAGCGCGGCGGTGACGGCCGCCGACGACGTCAGCAGGAAACCGACAGCTGCAGCAGTGACGTGGACTCGCGACATTAGTAGCTTCCTTTCAGTGTCCTTTGTGGTTCTTGGTGGGCTTCACGACTTTGAGACCGGTGCTCGGAGTAGCTGGCTTCGCCGGCCCGGCTTGCCGGGGTGCCGGGGCTGACGGATTTTCGATTTCGAAGGCGACTGTTCCCGCCGGGTGCTTGTACCAGCCGGGGTCCTTGTAATCGTTGGCTGCAAGCCCCTCGCGGACTTTCACGACGGTGAACATTCCACCCATTTCCATCGGACCGAACTGGCCGAATCCGGTCATCATCGGCAGCGTGTTGTCCGGCATCGGCATTTCCATCTCAGCCATTTCGGCCATGCCGGCGCTGCCCATCGGCATGTAGTCGGGCACTAGCTTGCGAACGGTTCTGGCGAGGTCGCGCTGTGGAACCCCGATGAAATTTCTCACGTCGTGCCCCATGGCATTCATGGTGTGATGTGATTTGTGACAGTGAAGCGCCCAGTCGCCAGGAACGTCGGCGACGAATTCGTACGCGCGCATGGCGCCAACCGGCACGTCGATTGTCGTTTCGGGCCAACGGGCGCTCTCCGGCACCCAGCCGCCGTCGGTGCAGGTCACTGAAAAGTGGGCGCCATGCATGTGGATGGGGTGGTTCGTCATGGTCAGGTTGCCGACGCGCACGCGCACCCTGTCGCCTTGGCGCACCGCCAGATGGTCAATGCCAGGGAACACCCGGGTGTTGAATGTCCACAGATTGAAATCGGTCATCTCGGTGACCTTCGGCAGATACGAACCGGGATCGATGAAGTAAGAGCTGAGCAGGAAGACGAAGTCGCGATCGACCCGCATGAACTTCGGATCGCGCGGATGGATGACGAAGAAACCCATCATGCCCATCGCCATCTGCACCATCTCGTCGGCGTGCGGGTGGTACATGAACGTTCCGCTCTTCTTGAGCTCGAACTCATAGACGAACGTCTTGCCCGGCTTGATGTGCGGCTGGGTGAGACCCCCGACACCGTCCATCCCGTTCGGCAGCAACATGCCGTGCCAATGAACAGTGGTATGCTCGGGCAGCTTGTTGGTGACGAAGATGCGGACCTTGTCGCCTTCCACAGCCTCGATCGTCGGCCCGGGCGACTGGCCGTTGTAGCCCCATAAGTTGGCTTTCATACCGGGCGCCATCTCGCGTACTACCGGCTCCGCGACGAGATGGAATTCCTTCCAGTCGCCATTCATGCGCCACGGCAACGTCCAGCCGTTGAGCGTAACGACGGGCTGATAGTCGGGACCTCCGGTCGGAAAGATCGGCGCCTGCATAGTCGTCGTCCTGGTGGTCGGTGCCTCGGGGATACTCGCCGCCTGGATGCGCCCGCTCACCGCGCTTGCACTTGCAAGCACTGCGGCCGTGCCGAGAAGACCTCTCCGCGAAATCATGCTGTTCTCCTGTCTCAGTGTCTGCCCGACTCGCCGGACGATGCGGCCATCGGGTTTGTTCCTTCATTCCTGTTGCCGGACCTGCCGCCTCCGGCGACGGCCGCCTTGAGATCGGCGGCGGCGAGCCAGAAGTCGCGCTTCGCCTGGATGGCCGTGACGGTTGCGAGGATGCGCTGGCGCGCCTCTGCGAGCAGGGAAAACACGTCGATCTGCATTGCGTTGTAGCGAAGGAGCATTTCATCCGAGATGATCTTGCGCAGCGGCAAGACCTCGCGCTGGTAATGGCCGGATATGTCGTAGGCGGAGCGATAGACGCGATAGGCGTCGCGTGCTTCCGAGCGCACGTTGACCGCCGATTCGAGCAGGCGATTGACCGCCTGCATATAAACGGCTTCGGCCTGGCGCACGCGCACCTCGCCGAAGTCGAAGATGGGGATTTGCAGGTCTATTTCAAAGCCGCGCTTGAAACTGCGGCCGCCTTCTTTGTCTTTCTCGAGTTTGTCGGCGTAGCCGGCTTCGAGGATGTTGATGAAACGGGTGGCTTGCGTCAGGCCATACGCCCTCGCAAGTGCGTCGAGCTCCATGCGGGATATCTGCAGGTCGACGCGGCGGCGGACTGCTTCCACTTCGATCGCGGCCAGGCTCTGCGCGCGTCGCGGCAGCGCGGGGAGCGCATTGGGCAGCTTGAACTTGAGGTCGCCGTCCCAAAGGCCGAGCGAACGGATCAAGCCCTCCCGTTCGCTGGATACGGCCTGTCGCGCGACGGCAAGCTGCGCCGTGATGTCGGCGTAGAACACCTGCTCGCGGGCCTGGTCGAGCTTGTTCGCCGACCCGGTTTCACCCAGGCGCACGGCAAGCTGCGCCGCTGCTTCGGCGGATAATTGGGCTTGCGCCAGGAACGCAACGAGTTCCTGCGCACCGACTGCGCGGTAATAGGCCCGACGTGTCTCGAACGCGAGACGTAGCGTCTCCAAGGCGGCGCGCAGCTGCGCCTGGCGGAAGCGCTCGCGCGCAATTTCCGAACGCACCGGCAACGTAACCAGCGCGAGGATATCAGCCACGATGGCGCGTTCGATCTCGAGCTCCGGCCCTGAGCCGGCTTTCCACAAATAGGAGATCCTCGGGTTGGGGGGGAGGCTTGCTTCCACCATCTCGGCTTCGGCCAAGGCAAGCTCGTTGTAGGCGGCCTGCAGGCCCCGATTATTGAGGAGAGCGATCTGAACCGCGGTCTCGGCCGTCAGAGTCCGACCGAGGAGGCGTCGAACCGCGATCCTCATCGCCTCGGCGTCGTCGGGTGTGCGGATCGCCGCCACGTCCTTGTTGAGCTCGTGATCAGCGATATTGGCGACCACCCCCATGCCCACGTCCGGCGAAAACCAGGCGCACCCGGAAACCATCGCGGCGCCAATGAGGGCTACGAAAGCGCGCGCAGCGCGGTTCGATGCACGCCGGGGGTGATCAATCCAAGGGCGGGTAAGCGAGGAGATTTCCCGATATCGAGCCAATGGGTTCTCCTACTGGCCGGACTTCGGGGCGGGGGTCACGCGCTCGTTCTGCTCGGTCCACGGCGCGGGATTGACGGGCCGCTGGCTCTTGTAGGGGCCGATGGTCGAGCGATAGTCGACACGAGGTGCGGGAGCCCGCGAGTCCGCGGGATCCGGCCCTGCGACGGGCGACCTTGGCGCATCGGTGCAGCCTGCGAGCAGCAACACGAGCCCCACCACAACGGCGAGCACGTCGAACTTGATCTGCAACGGCTTCGCGCCCGCCCGTTCAATGGCGGCATCGAACGCCCGAATATGCGCGGACATGGAATCCTCGCCTGTCGATTGACGTCAGGCGCGCGCGGCTGCTCAGCCGCGACGCCGGCTCAAAGCGACGGCGGGGAGATGGGAGGTCGATAAAGGCGGTCGGGCGGGTTGCCCGCTATGCTTTCTTCATCGACGGAAACCGCGACCATAGCTGGAAGCGCGGGGGCCTCGACTTCCGAAAGGCTCGCCGGCAGCGCGCTCAGGCAGGCGAGTCCACAGCACTGCCCGTCGGAGCTCTTGCCACCGGGGGCTTTCGAGTGTTCGTGGCTCGTGCCGTCCTCGTGAACGTGCAATGTGCCGCCATCGTGCTTGTGGCCATCGTTCTCGTGGCCATTGTGCTCGTGAACATGAGCCGGCCGAAGCCCGTGATTGTCGTCGGTGAGGCAATGTGCGGCACGGGAGCCGTCACCGAAGGTAAAAGCAGCGGCGGGGGCCAATACACAAAGCATGTAAAGCAGGGCGAGTGCGCTCGCCACGCGGAACCTTGCTGCCCTGGTCAGCGAAATGAGCATCAGCCTTTGCCGCCCCACACCGGAACGTCGCCCGCGTCCGCGACCGGCGCTTTCTGAGCATCGTTCATTATAATGAGAACGTCGAACATGGCAAAACGTGGCCCGGGAACGATGGGAAAAGCCATTGCGTAGGGCAGGCTCGACAGAATCCGATCATCGTCGTCCTGGCGGACCTGCCCGGGCATCCGCCTGCGAGAGCTTCCGCCGCTTGCGCTCCGGTTTGTTCCGATTGCGTCTGCCTTGAAAACGTCGCCAAGGGGCGATATCTCGATTGGACGCAAGGGTTTGCGATGAAAGCTGCCCGCTACATGACAAAGGCGATTACCGGCAAAGCTACGGGCCGTCTCTTCTGGCGCTGGCCTTTGGCTTTCGGCCTCGCGTTGGCAGTCGCGATTTCGCTTTTTCATGATCTTCCCGCCTTTGCCGGCACCGGTGATGCGAGTTCCACACCGCTGGCGGTCGCATCCTCCACGAGCGCACCTGTCCAAGCGCCTGAGTCGCAGTCTCCCGGACACGGATGTCATTGTCTCTGCCATATTACAGCTCAGGCTATTGCGAGCCCGGTAGTCACTCCGGTGGTTTTCGATGAGCCCCTTTACCTGCCGCCGCAGGGCGTGCCTACGCGCTCCCGTGCCGGGCTCCCTCCCTTCCGTCCCCCCCGCGTCTGAAGCGAGCGCCTTAGCGCGCTGAACGGCGGACCCACGCACTCGAACTGTGCGTTGACGCCTCATCTCTCCTTTCGTGATCCGAACGAGCGACGCGGCTTTGCGCAAAGCCGTGCGCGGGACGGCATCCATGATCCGCATTGGGCTTGTAGCCATCGGGATCGCTTGCGGCGCGTTCTTGGCGAGCGCTGAACCCGCCCGCTTGGCCGACTTGCGTGCACAGATCGCGTCACTTCCCGGCATGGCTTGGCTTGAGGCCGAAGCAGCGCAGTCCATCTCGGCAACCGATGAAGCGCGGCACGATCGTCACGACGACGACGGCGCCATCAAACTTAGTGATCAACAGATCGCAGCGACCGGCATCGACGTCGGAAAAGCGCAGTCGGGCGTTCTAAGCCGACGGCGCTCCGTCCCCGGTTTGGTGACGCCCAGCGGCGACCGTATTGCCCGCGTCGCGGTCAGGCTGCTCGGCACCGTCGTCGAATTGCGCAAGCGGCTTGGCGACCCGGTCGAGCAGGACGAGGTCGTAGCGGTCATCGAAAGCCGCGAAGTGGCCGACGCAAAGAGTGAATATCTCGCGACGCGAGTAACCGACGAACTTCAGCAGACGCTTTTCGCACGTGCGACGTCGCTCTGGCAGAGCAAGGTCGTGACTGAGAACGACTACCTGCGCGCCCGCGCCAGCGCACAGGACGCGCGTGTGAAGTTCGACACCGCACGGCAGAAGCTGTTCACGCTCGGTTTGAGCGAGGAGCAGATCGCGGCATTGCCGAACCAGCCCGCCGCTTCGCTCAGACGGCAAGAATTGCGCTCGCCGATCGCCGGCCGGATCGCCGAACGTCGCGTGGATTTAGGTTCGCTGGTGGGCCGGGAAGGCCAGGAAAGCGAACTATATGTGGTGGTCGACCTTTCCGAATTGTGGCTCGATCTTGCGGTTCCACCAGCCGACTTGCCTGCCATCCGGGAAGGGCAGGAGATCACGGTTATCATCGGCGGGAGCGGCAAGCGGGTCCCGGCTCGCATCATCTTCGTCAGTCCGCTGCTCGATCGCGATACCCGCTCGGCCCGCGTTGTAGCGGCTCTCGCAAATCCTGATCAGGTCTTTCGTCCGGGCAGCTTCGTGACGGCGGAGATCGCACTCTCCAAAGACAATGCTGAAGTCGTGGTCCCGAAAGCCGCGTTGCAAACGATCAAGGGCGACCGCGTTGTTTTCGTTCGCAACGATCAAGGATTCGAGGCCCGCAAGGTCACCATCGGGCGCGAAGATGACCGCAATGTCGAAATCGCTTCCGGTTTGTCTGCCGGGGAAGCCATCGCCCTCAGCAACACCTTCACCCTCAAGGCCGAACTGGGCAAGGCCGAAGCCGAGCACCACGACTAAGCGCCATGATCAGTCGCATCATCGAGTTTTCAATTCGCCGTCGATGGTTAGTCGTGGTCGCCTGTTTTATTGCGTCCGCTCTCGGCCTGTGGTCGCTCACGCGCATCCCGATCGACGCGGTGCCGGACATCACCAACAACCAGGTGCAAATTAATACCATCGCAACGGCGCTCTCCCCAGTCGAGATCGAAAAGCAGGTCACCTTTCGCATCGAAACCGCGTTGGCCGGCACTCCCGGCCTTGAATACACCCGCTCGCTTTCGCGCAACGGCTTCTCACAGGTGACCGCGGTCTTCAGCGAAAACACCAACATCTATTTCGCACGCCAGCAGATCAACGAGCGTCTGCTCGAAGTCCGCAGCAGCCTCCCGCCGGGCGCCGAGCCCAAGATCGGACCGGTGTCCACCGGGCTCGGTGAAATCTACATGTGGACGGTTGAGTATCGGCCGCCCACCGCAGATGCGGTGAAGGAGGGACAGCCGGGTTGGCAAGGCGACGGCTCTTATCTCACTCTCGACGGGCAGCGCTTGACCAGCGAGCTGGAGCGCGCGGCCTATCTGCGAACGGTCCAGGACTGGATGATTCGGCCGCAGATCAAGGGTGTGCCCGGAGTTGCGGGAGTGGATGCAATCGGCGGATACGTCAAGCAATACCAGGTGCAGCCTGACCCATCGAAGCTGATTGCCCTTGGGCTTTCATTTGCTGACATCGCGCGCGCGCTTGAAGCGAACAATCTAAGCCGAGGCGCCACGACCATCGAGCAGAATGGCGAGGGTTACGTCGTGCGCGCGACCGGTCGCGTCGAGACGGCCGACGAGATCGCGGATATTGCCGTTTCCACTCGTGCAAGCATCCCGGTCCGAATCCGGGATATCGCTGAGGTAAAGATCGGAGCCCAGACCCGGACCGGTAGCGCGAGTGAACAGGGAAATGAAGTCGTCGTCGGAACAGCTTTGATGCTGATCGGGGCGAACAGCCGCACCGTTGCCGCCGCCGTCGATGCCAAAATCGGGGACATCCGACGAACGCTTCCGCCTGACATTGCGGTCAAAACGGTGCTCAACCGAACCGAGCTAGTTGACGCCACCATAGCAACGGTGAGCACCAATCTCGCCGAGGGGGCGCTGCTGGTAATCGCCGTGCTGTTTCTGATGCTGGGGAATTTCCGCGCCGCGGTGATCACCGCGCTGGTGATTCCGATTGCCATGCTGATGACCGCCTTCGGGATGTGGCAAGGGCGGATCAGCGCCAATCTTATGAGCCTGGGCGCACTCGATTTCGGCCTGCTTGTTGATGGCGCTGTGATCATTACGGAGAACAGCCTGCGACATCTTGCATCGCGGCAGCACGCGGAGGGCCGGCAACTGACTTGGCACGAGCGGCTGGAAACAGTGCGTTCCGCTGCTGATGAGATGATTCAGCCCAGCGTCTACGGCCAAGCGATCATCATCCTGGTCTACGTGCCTCTGCTCACGTTCAGCGGCGTTGAAGGAAAGATGTTCGAGCCGATGGCGCTGACCGTGATCATCGCGCTTGCCGCTGCCTTCGTTCTTTCCATCACCCTGGTCCCAGCGCTGATCGCCATCGCTGTTACTGGTCGCGTGCGAGAAAGCGAGAACGCGGCGGTGCGGGGTTTGAAGCGCATCTACGCGCCGCTGCTCAAGCGGGCGGTCGCTTCGCCACTGCCGGTGATCGCCGCGGCCGTTATGTTGTTTGCCGGGGCATTGCTTCTTTTCAGAGGGCTTGGCCAGGAGTTCATTCCGACCCTCGATGAAAAGAACATCGCGATGCATGCGCTGCGGATTCCCAGCACCGGGCTGACCCAATCGCAAGCGATGCAGTTCGCGGTGGAAAAATCCATCAGCCAGTTTCCTCAGGTCGCCTTTGTCTTCTCGAAGACCGGTACGGCCGAAATTGCCTCCGATCCGATGCCGCCAAGCGCATCCGATACCTTCATTATTTTCAAACCTCGGGAGGACTGGCCGGACCCCAATTTACCGAAAGAATCGCTGGTCGCCGAGCTTGAGCGCGCCGTGAAGGCATTGCCCGGTAACGCCTACGAGTTCACGCAGCCGATCCAGATGCGATTCAATGAGCTCATTGCGGGCGTGCGCGGCGACATCGCGGTGAAAGTATTCGGCGACGAGTTCGACACGCTGTTGCGGGTTGCCAACCAGATCGCGGGTATCCTGCGGGGCGTTGACGGCGCCTCCGACGTCAGGGTCGAACAGATTGCCGGTTTGCCGGTGCTGGAGATCGCTACCGACAAGGCGGAAATAGCACGTCGTGGTCTGAGTCTTTCAGCGGTCCAGGAGGTGATCGGTACAGCCATCGGCGGACGCGAAGCCGGCGCAGTGTATGAAGGCGACCGGCATTTTGAAATCGTGGTTCGTCTCGGCGAAGCGGTGCGCAGCGATATCGATGCGCTCAAGAATCTGCCGGTATCGCTTCCGCCGAATGCTGCCGGCCAGCCGACGGGAAGCGTCCCTCTCAGCCAGCTTGCACGCTTTCGCTTGACCGAAGGACCGAACCAGATCAGCCGGGAGAACGGAAGACGGCGGGTGGTAGTGACGGCGAATGTTCGGGGGCGGGACATCGCCTCGGTTGTGTCTGAGGCCCAGACACTGATCAAGCAGCGCGTAACATTGCCCCCGGGCTACTGGCTTAAATGGGGCGGCCAGTTTGAGAACCTCGCAGCTGCGCGCCAGCGTCTCATGATCGTCGTGCCCGGGTGCTTTGCGCTGATATTCCTGCTGCTGTTTAGTGCGCTCGGCTCAAGCCGAGACGCCCTGCTGGTGTTCAGCGCGGTGCCCCTTGCCCTGACGGGCGGGGCGTTCGCTCTATGGCTCCGTGGCATGCCGTTCTCGGTTTCGGCGGCGGTGGGTTTCATCGCGCTCTCGGGAATTGCCGTTCTCAACGGCTTGGTGATGCTCACATTCATCAAGCAGCTTATGGCCGCAGGCCGGTCCCGAATCGACGCGATCCGCGAGGGTGCGCTGACCCGCTTTCGGCCTGTCGTCATGACCGCGCTGGTGGCCTCGCTCGGCTTCGTGCCCATGGCTTTAGCCACCGGCACAGGGGCCGAAGTGCAGAAGCCGATCGCAACCGTGGTGATCGGCGGGCTGATCAGCGCCACGCTGCTCACGCTATTCGTGTTGCCGGCGCTCTATGCGCGTTTCGGCCGAAGCGAGCGGCCGGCCAGCGAACCAATCGAGGCAAAGCAATTTCAGGCAGCCGCCGAGTAGACGGCTGTCCGTAGTTCCTCACGTGGTGAATGGAGGCGTCGCATGGCTCGGCAACTTTACATGACTGCGACCGCAGCGCTGTTGGTCCTTGCCGGCTCTATTTCTGCCGGCGCCCGAAGCAGCATGCCCGCGGACGACCGCTGGAATCCCCAGCACATTGACGCTCTACCGCCGGAGGTTCGTAACGCAATCGCCCCCTACGCGCGCATATGTGGCGGACCGTTGGCGGCTGAACACTCGTTCGCACGATATTTCCAAACCGGAACGGTGAAGCTGATTGGCCTACATTTTGAAGCCCTGCGCTGTGGCAATCGGGGTGCGGTCTGTAAGTCCGCTGGTTGTCTGCATCAGGTCTACGTCTCGACGGGTGGTCGATACCGACTCTTGAGCAGCTCCTATGTGCCAGAGCTCGATCTAACGCAGGTCAAGGTCGGGCCGCAGCGATAGCCACTCTTTTCGAGGCGCAAATAACATGGTCAGGCGGTCGTTGTTTCCGACATTCAATTAGAAAGGCTGGCAGTGACTATCCCTGCAGATGTAATTGCTTTTCTCCAAAGGAATGCCCCGCTCTCGTATTGTGACGAGTGCGTTGTGCAAAAGCTGGGCTTGACGCGCACTCAACAGGTGCAGCCTATAACCGCGACCCTCGGTCTGACTCCGGGATTTTCCCGAGGGCGTGGTCCGTGTCAGGGATGTGGCCTGACGAGGCAGGTAATAAACGCAGCTCCCAAAGGAAGATCGGCGCCGTCCCGCGACGGCTGAAATTGCCTTTGCAGGTCCGATCGAGCAGACATTGCGCGGGCAACACTCAGGAAGTTCGATTTGAGTATCTCTCGGCAGCGAGGTCGCCGATGTCCATTTCCGCTTGACATGTAACAGCGAATCTCCTATACAAAGGCATCATCTAAAACTGCGTATGAATACCGCTCCGCTGCTGGCGCCGCTCTCCTAGCGCTCCAGTTTCCGGAGCGGAATGCTTTTGCGGTGCGCGCAAGCGAGCCACGATTTTGCTTGCTCGCGTGCGCGTCGAAGCATCGGCGCCGGCTTGTCCGCGCGGTCCTCGACGACCCTAGGCTGACATTATTGCCATACGGCAGCGCACGTTGATCGCCTGCCGTTTTGCCAAAACCTGTTTCCCCGCTCTCCGATCTGGAGCGGCGCCGGGCATCCGCCCGCGCGTCGGCGCGCGGCGTTGATTGGCGACGTCCAGGGTAACCGGGACATTGAATTTAACGAACCACTGACTGCGGCAAATCGGTGATTTCTTGGATGACAAGCGAAGGAAACGACATGCAGAAGGACCGGGAATATCGAGAGAGACGCCAGGCGCGGACTCGCGCCTATAACGCCGCCCCCAAGGACGAAGCCGGCGGACGCGGGCGGCGCAGAAACCTGGCACAGCGCCTAGCGCAGCGGTGGCGGCGGCTGCAGCGCCGCTACGGACTATCCCGGGACGATTACGAAGCCCTGCTGGCAAGGCAGGGCGGCGCATGCGGCATCTGCAAGCAGCCCCCGGCCGAACCGCTTGTCGTCGATCGCAGTCGCGCCACCGGCAGGGTGCGCGGCCTGCTGTGCCGAAGATGCAAAGCCGGGCTCGTCTGCTTCGAGGAGGACCCTCGCTTGCTGATGAGGGCGAGCGCTTATCGGGAAAAAACGGTGCCCGACCACGAACCATAGCGCGACGACGTCGGCTGGAGCCGCCACCCGAGCGTGCCGCCACGGCGTGCCCTCTCGCGAAAACGAACTGACCACCGTTTCGATGCTTGCGGCCGTTGCGACCGCAAGCTTCGGCGGGAGGATCTTGCTCTGCGCCCGAGATCACGTGGCGGGGCGGTTCTCCCGCTCACATTCGCAACACGCACCAACAGTTGGAGGTGAACATGAACAGCGACGACGCGTCGCCCGACGGCGGCAACGTGAACAAGCCGATGCACGAGGCGCTGAGCGTCGCGCTTCGGCGCGAAGCGGAAGATGACGGCGGACAGACGGCGCAAACGCTGCAGCTGGTCGTCCGCAAGCTCATCGCCCGGGCGCTCGGCGGCGACATTCCCGCGATCAAGGAAATCTTCGACCGCATGGACGGCAAGTCGGCGGCGGGAACGATGGAAGATGAAGGGCCGGGGAGGGTCATCGTCCGATGGAAGGACAAGTAAAAGAGGTCATCGTCGACTACCGGTCCCGCGACCAGTTCGACCCCTTCCATGACCGCAGCGCGCGCTTCGCCTGCATCGTGACCCACCGCCGTGCCGGCAAGACCGTGGCCTGCATCCACGAACTGCAACGGGAGGCGATGCGATGCCCGCGGGTGCGGCCGCGCTTCGCCTATCTCTCGCCGTTTCTGCGCCAGTCCAAGGTGGTGGCGTGGGACTATCTGCGCGCGGCCATGGCGCCGTTGCGCAGCAGCGGTGCGACGGCGCACGAGAGCGAGCTGCGGGTCGACTATCCCGAGGGCGGGCAGGTCCGGCTCTACGGCGCCGACAACCCCGACGCCATGCGCGGCATCTACCTCGACGGCATCGTGCTCGACGAATACGCCGACATGGACCCGCGGGTGTGGTCGGAGATCATCCGCCCCGCGCTCGTCGACCGGCAGGGCTGGGCGGTGTTCATCGGCACGCCGAAGGGGCGCAACGGCTTCTTCGAGCTGTGGCGGCGCTCGCAAACGGAGGAGGGCTGGTTCTCCATGATGCTCAAGGCGAGCCAGACCGGGCTCATTCCCGACAGCGAGCTCGCGCTGGCGCGGCGCGATCTCACCGAGGAGCAGTTCGCCCAGGAGTTCGAATGCTCCTTTGATGCCGCCGTCGTCGGCGCCTACTACGGAAAGCTGATGGCGCGCGCTGAGGCTGAGCGCCGCGTCGCCGGCGTGCCCTACGATCCGGCGGCGCTGGTGTGGACATCGTGGGATCTCGGCATCCGCGACGCTACCGCGATCTGGTTCGCGCAGGTGATCGGGCGCGAGATCCGGATCATCGATTATTACGAAGCCTCCGGCGTCGATCTCGGCCACTACGTCCGGGAGATCAATCTGCGACCCTATGTCTATGCCGGGCACATCGTGCCGCACGACGCCCAGGCCAAGGAGCTCGGCACCGGCAAGAGCCGGTTGGAAGTAATGGAAAGCCTGGGGCTCAAGCACATCACGCTCGCCCCGCTGCACCGGGTCGAGGACGGCATCAACGCGGTGCGCATGTTCATTCCGAAATGCTGGTTCGACGACAAGAAGTGCGCGCGCGGCGTCGATGCACTCAAGCTCTACCGCGCCGACTACGACGCCACGCTGCAGGCGCTGCGCCCGCAGCCCGTGCACGACTGGACCTCGCACGCGGCGGACTCGTTCCGGTATCTCGCCCTGACGCTCGACCGCCGGGCGGTGCAGACGGGATTTCATCGGCGGATCGAGTATGCGCAGCAGGGAGTGGCGTGATGGTCTTCATCGTGAAGCGTCCGCTCGCTCTCCTCATGCTGAGGAGCGCCGTCAGGCGCGTCTCGAAGCATGAGGGCCACGGGCTCAGATGCGTAAGATGGGTTGAGCGCAGCGAAACCCATCATCGTCACTCCGAATCCGCCTCCTTCGTTACGCGCGCGCGGCACATTTGATACCGGGCCGCCTCATCCTTCGAGACGCTCGCTGTGCTCGCTCCTCAGGATGAGGCGGAACAAGCTCCTCGCCCTCGTGCGCGGGCGGCTTCCTGCTGCCTGACTGATGTTCTCGCCCAATGAGCAGATAGATGTTCTCCCACAGCGCGTGGCACAAGAAACGATTTGCAGAAAATGCCGAATACCGGGAGAAGATTCGCGCTGCTCAGCGCCGTTATCGCCAGAAGCACAAGGAAGAAATGACGGAGCGCCGTCGTCGCAAATGGCAGACCGATGCCGCGTACCGAGAGCAACAGCGCGCGCGCGACCGGGAATGGAAGCGCAGGAAGCGTTACGAGGTCTACGGGATGTCCTTGGCCGATTACGAAGCGATGCTGGAGCGGCAGCGTGGCGCTTGCGCCATCTGCAAGAAATCCGACGAGGCGCTGTGTGTCGATCATTGCCACGCGTGCGGCAAGGTGCGCGGTCTCCTCTGCGCCAAATGCAACAGCGCGCTCGGATTCTGCAACGACAGCCCCGAGCATTTGCTGGCGGCGGTCGCGTACCTGCAAGCCGCGCGTGTCGAGGAGCAGGCGAGGTCGATGCCAGCGATTGCGTCGGGGAAACCCGATGAGCCGCGGGAGCACACAGGGGAGTGCTCGATCGCCGATGCTCGTCATTGTCGGTGCGCAAGCAAAGCCCTATGAGTCCGAGGTGACATGACAGCGACTCACGATAGCGTCCGGGTCGGCCGATGGGTCGAGCGGTTCAGGCGCATGCGCCTGGTCGTGGTGGCCACGGCGATCGCGTTCGCGGGCCTGTGGGTGCTCGGCGCCATTGCCGCGCTGCCGGCGCTCGCGGGTTTCGTGCTGGTCGCGGCGGCGGCCCTGATCGCAAGCGCGCGCGGCGACGTGATGCCGGCCGCGCTGGCACGGGACGAGCCGCGCGCGCCGCGCATCGGCGACCCCTTGATCGAATCGGTGCTGGCCGGACTGCCGGATCCGGTCGTCGCGCTCGACCGTCGGGGCGACGTGGTCGCGCTCAATGCACGGGCGGCCGCGGTGGCGCCCGCGCTCCGTACGGGCGAGCCGGTCTCGCTCGGGCTGCGGGTGCCCGAAGTGCTGGAGGCGATCCGCCGCGCCCGCGCGAGCGGAACCGCGCAGCGCGTCGAGTTTTCCGAACGGGTACCGCTCGATCGCTGGTACGAAGTCATCGTCACGCCGATATCGTCAGCGGACCTCGCCGTCGATCCGGGGCTGGTGCTGCTGGCGTTCCACGATCTCACGCCGCTGCGGCGGGTCGAGGAGATGCGCGCCGATTTCGTCGCCAATGCGAGCCATGAGCTGCGCACCCCGCTTGCCGCACTGTCCGGCTTCATCGACACGCTGCGAGGCTCGGCGCGTGAGGACCAGGCCGCCCGCGAGCGCTTCCTCCCCATCATGCAGGCGCAGGCCGACCGGATGGCCCGCCTGATCGACGATCTACTGTCGCTCTCGCGTATCGAGCTCAACGCGCATCTTCGGCCCGACAAGCAGGTCGATGTCGGCGCCATCGTCCGGCAGGTCGCCGACAGCCTGCAGACTCTGGCGCGCGATCGTCACGTCGAGGTCAAGACCATCGGCGCCGCGGCGCCGCTGCTGGTGCCCGGCGATCGGGACGAACTGATCCGGGTGTTCGAGAACCTGGTGGAGAACGCGCTGAAATATGCCGCCTCCGGCAAGCGGGTGGACATCGCGCTGTCCATCGGCGAAGGGCCGGACGGCAAACGGGAAGCGCGGATCGCGGTGCGCGATCGCGGTCCCGGCATCGCCCCCGAACATCTGCCGCGGCTGACCGAGCGCTTCTACCGCGTCGATGTCTCCGAAAGCCGCGCCCAGGGCGGCACCGGCCTGGGTCTGGCGCTGGTCAAGCACATCCTCAACCGCCATGGCGGTCGGCTGACGATCGAGAGCGCGCCCGGACAGGGGGCGACCTTCACCGTCCATCTGCCCATGGCCGGCGTCCCGGCCGGTGGAAATTCAGAGCTATTCACAATAGCTTAGAGGGGTGCCCGGCCGAGCGGCAAACTCGGTCTGCTCCCTCCGCCAACCAAACCCGGCTTGCCGGGGTTTGTCTCTCTTAGCCTTGCCGGGCCCTCGTCACTTGCGCTCGCCCCGTTCGGACAAACTCGAGCGGCAACGGCGGTCCGCTCCCTCCCCTACGCGCCCCGGGCTTGCCCGGGTCGCGAATTATCTTGCGCAAGTCGGGCCTGCCCGACTTGCGCACTCATACGCGAAACCCGGGCAGGCCCGGGTTTCGTGGGGAGGGGAGCCCACCGAGTGCGGGGCGAGGTTCGGGGCCGCGAAGCGGGACGGTGCAGTTGCCTCGCGATCGACCCCCGCAGGGAGCCGTGAGTTGATCCCATACGGCGCTCTGCTAAAGGTACTGACGTAGCAGGAGAGGGCATTGCAGTTCTTCCGCACGTTCACGGCAGCGGGCTTGATCGCTGCCGCCGCGATTGCGCCTGGAGTCGCGGCCGACATTTCGGGCGCCGGTTCCAGCTTCGCGTATCCGATCTATGCGAAATGGATCGAAGCCTACAAGAAGGAGACCGGCACCGCGGTGGACTATCGGTCGGTCGGCTCGGCCGACGGCATCAGGGAGGTTCAGAACAAGGAGATCACCTTCGGGGCCACGGATATGCCGCTGGGTGTCAGAGACTTGGACGCGGATGGTCTCGTCCAGTTCCCGACCGTCGTGGCCGGCGTCGTGGCGGTGGTCAATATCGACGGGGTCAAGCCCGGCGATCTCACGCTCGACGGCCCGGCCTTGGCGAAGATCTTTCTGGGCGAGATCAAGTCTTGGAACGACGCGGCGATCCGCAAGCTCAATCCCAATACCAGGCTGCCGTCGCAGGCCATCGTCGTGGTGCGCCGTTCCGACGGTTCCGGCACCACGTTTGCCTTCACCGACTATCTCGCCAAGGTGAGCCTGGACTGGAAGTCCAAGATCGGATCGACCGTCGCGGTCGAATGGCCGACCGGCATCGGCGCCAACGGAAATGAAGGCGTTGCCAATAGCGTCGCGCGGACGAGAGGCGCGATCGGCTATGTCGAGTATGCCTATGCCACGCAGCATCGGCTGACCTACGCCAAGCTCATCAACCGGGACGGCAAGGCGGTCGCTCCTACGGTCGCGGCGTTCGCCGCCGCCGCCGCCAACGCGGACTGGGAGGCAACGCCGGGCTTCGGCGTCATCCTCACCAATCAAGCCGGGGCCGGGACGTGGCCGATCGCGGCTGCGACCTTCGTTCTCATGCACAAGCAGCCGAACGATCCCGCCGCCACCGTTGCCGCGTTGAAATTCTTCGCATGGACTTTCGTCAAGGGCGGCAAGATGGCCGAGGAACTCGACTACGTGCCGATGCCGGCGAAGGTCGTCGGCGCCGTGCAGAATCTTTGGGCTTCCCAGATCAAGGATCCCAGCGGCAAGCCGGTCTACGCCATCTCACGGTGACCGGGGCTGGACTACCTGCGTGCATGGGCCCCCGAGCTCGAGGCGCTCAGATAAGCCATCGCGTGTCCCGGACGCGGTGCAGCGCGAGCGGGAGCGAAGCGGTGCACCGCTGATCCGGGACCGCCCAATATTCGGTGTTCGTAACGGTCCTGGGTCTGCAGCGCATCACTTCGCTTCGCTGCGTGCCGCGCTGCGCCCGGGACACAGCGCCCGTGTCATTGAACTGTTATGAAATTATCATAGAGCGATAAGTTCTTCCCGCGGGGCGGCGAGAAATCTCGGCAAACCGGGCGACTGCCGAGTTTCATGCTCATTGCCGACCGCTTTGCTCACGCCAACGCCACGATCTCCGATGACGCGAACCTTCTTGCAGATACTCACGGCAGGCGGGTGCTTTGCCGCGGCCGCGATCGGGCCCGCCATCGCGGCCGACATTTCGGGCGCCGGCGCGACCTTCCCATTTCCGATCTACGCGAAATGGGCCGAAACATACAAAAAACAGACCGGCATCGCCGTGAACTACCGACCGATCGGCTCGGGCGACGGCATCAGGCAGATCCAGGCCAGGGAGGTGACCTTCGGCGCCTCCGACATGCCGCTAAATGCCGCAGACCTGGAATTGCATGGTCTCGTGCAATTCCCGACCGTCGTCGGCGGCATTGTTGCCGTGGTGAATATCGAAGGCGTCAAGACCGGCGACCTCACCCTGGACGGCCCGACCTTGGCCCGAATCTTCCTCGGCGAGATCAAGTCGTGGAACGACGCGGCGCTGCGTAAGCTCAGTCCGAGTGTGAAACTTCCTTCGCAGGCGATTACCGTGGTGCGACGCTCCGACGGATCCGGCACGACCTTCGCCTTCACGGATTACCTCTCCAAGGTGAGTGCGATTTGGAAGTCCCGGGTCGGATCGATCACCTCCATCGATTGGCCGGTCGGAATCGGCGCCGGGGGCAACGAAGGCGTCGCCGCCACCGTCGCTCGCACCAAAGGATCGATCGGATACGTCGAATACGCCTATGCTACGCAGAATACGCTCGCCGCGACCAAGCTGATGAACAAGGCCGGCAAGGCCGTTGCGCCTGGCCTTGCCTCGTTCGCGGCCGCGGCCGGCAACGCGAATTGGGAGGCAAGTCCCGGCTTCGGCGTGATCCTCACCAACGAATCCGGCACCGAGTCTTGGCCGATCACCGGTGCGACGTTTGTGCTCATGCACAAGCAGCCAACCGATCCGGTGGCCGCAAGCGCGGCCCTGAAATTTTTCAACTGGGCCTATGCCGGCGGCGGCACGATGGCGGAGGAACTCCATTACGTCCCGATGCCGGCGCGCGTGGTCGGTGCAGTTCAGAAGCTTTGGGCGTCGGAGATCAAGGATGCGGACGGCAAGCCGCTCTACGCCATCTCACGGTGACCGCTGTTGGAACTGCTGCGCAGATACGGCCCCGAGGCGCCGGTATAAGCCATCGCGTGTCCCGGATGCGGTGCAGCGCGAAGCGGTGCACCGCTGATCCGGGACCGTCCAGCATTCGGTTTTCGTAACGGTCCCGGGTCTGCGGCGCATCACTTCGCCGTAGCCCGCGAAGACGGGCGTGAAGGCCCCTAAGGCTCGTGCTGCGCCGCGCCCGGGACGCAGCATAAACCTCGTTCGTCACGACAGCGGAGTGCGCTCGATTCGCGTCACGGACGCTCCGGCAAGCTTTCGGCGCCGGCGCGCGAATCCGCACAGTTAACAAACACATAGGGTCTTGCAGGCCTTTTCGAGGTGCCGGGAAATGTGCACGTATCCACAAGGACTTAAGCTGTCATCTAACTGTCATGGAGCGATCATAGAACGATGACATGGGACGCGTAGGGATGCGGGCAGCCGGGGAGTGGACCGCCACTGGACGTGCCAGACCGGCCATCCTCGGGCGTGTTGCTAGTTACACCCCATCGACCGTCACCAGGGACGCCAAGATCTGAGCCGTGGGCGCAAGCCTGCGTCGGCTCGCGATTTCGTCTCGATCAACAGGAGAGAGCATTGAAACTTTTCCGTACATTGACCGCAGCCGGTGTGATCGCGGCTGCCGCGATCGCGCCCGCGCTCGCCGTGGACATCTCCGGCGCCGGCGCCACGTTCCCCTATCCGATCTATGCGAAATGGGCCGATGCCTACAAGAAAGAGACCGGCGCCGGGCTGAACTATCAGTCGATCGGCTCGGGCGGCGGCATCAAGCAGATTCAGGCCAAGACCGTCACCTTCGGCGCCACCGACATGCCGCTGAAGGCGGATGAGCTCAAGAAGGCGGGCCTGGTCCAGTTTCCGACCGTGCTCGGCGGCGTGGTGCCGGTGGTGAATATCGAGGGCATGAAGCAGGGCGACGTCACCCTCGACGGGCCGACGCTCGCCAGAATATTCATGGGCGAGATCAAGACCTGGAATGACCCGGCGATTATCAAGCTCAATCCGTCGGCCAAACTGCCGGCGCAGCCGATCGTCGTCGTCCACCGTTCCGACGGTTCCGGCACGACCTTCATCTGGACCGACTACCTGTCGAAGGTAAGCCCGGAATGGAAGTCCAAGGTCGGCGTCAATACCGCCGTCGAGTGGCCGGTCGGCCTCGGCGCCAAGGGCAACGAGGGCGTGGCCAACAATGTCGCCCAGACTAAGGGCTCCATCGGCTACGTCGAATATGCCTATGCCAAGCAGAACAAGCTCAACTACTCCAAGATGATCAACAAGGACGGCAAGTCCGTTGCCCCGACCTCGGAGTCGTTCCAGGCGGCAGCGGCCTCCGCCGACTGGACCGGCACCCCGGGCTTCGGCGTCATCCTGACGGACGAGCCGGGCGCGGGTTCGTGGCCGATCTCGGGCGCGACCTTCATCCTGATCCACAAGCAGCCGCAGGATGCGGCCGCCACAGCCGAAGCGCTCAAGTTCTTCGCTTGGGGCTTTACCAAGGGCGATAAGATGGCCGAAGAGCTCGACTTCGTGCCGATGCCGGACAATGTCGTCAGCGCCATCCAGAAGGTCTGGTCGGCGGAGATCAAGGACGCTTCCGGCAAGCCACTCTTCACGGCCGCGCATTGATTGCCGCTCGCTGGAGAAGGCGCTGCCAGGCGCCTTCTCCACCCTTCCGGTCTTGACTGAGAACGATGCCTTGTGTCGCGGCCGCTTCGCCGCTTGAGTCGGCTCCCGAAAGAATCGGCAGACAGGGAGTCGGTGATGGAACCTGCCGGGAGACCTCCCGTGGTTGACGTGGCCCTGCGCGGTGAAGCAGCAGTCGTGTCCGAAGCGGCATCGCGCGCCAAGGTGCTCGGGCGCCTGCGCCTCGGCGACACGGCATTTCGCCTCCTGACGAAGTCGGCGGCGATCGGTGTCCTGATCATCCTCGGCGGAGTGATGTTCTCCCTCGTCGATGGTTCGATGCTCGCGCTGCGCGCCTTCGGCTTCGATTTCCTGTTCGAGCAGCGCTGGAATCCTGTCACCGAAAAGTTCGGCGCGCTGGCGCCGATCTACGGCACGGTCGTCACGTCGTTTATCGCCATGCTGATCGCCGTTCCGGTCGGACTGCTGATCGCGGTGTTTCTCACCGAGCTGTGCCCGATGTTCCTGCGGCGGCCGATCGGGATCGCCATCGAGCTCCTGGCCGGCATCCCCAGCATCATCTACGGCATCTGGGGCCTGTTCGTGTTCGCGCCGTTCCTGCAGGATACCCTGCAGCCGTTCCTGATCGCGACCTTCGGCAATATTCCCGTGCTGTCGGCGCTGTTTGCCGGCCCACCCTATGGCATCGGCGTGCTGACGGCCGGGCTCATCCTCGCCATCATGGTGCTGCCGTTCATCACCTCGATCTCGCGCGACGTCTTCGATGCCGTTCCGCCGGTGCTCAAGGAAGCCGCCTACGGCGTCGGCTGCACCACGTGGGAGGTCGTGCGCAACGTCGTGCTGCCCTATACGCGGGTCGGCGTCATCGGCGGCATCATGCTCGGGCTCGGCCGGGCGCTCGGCGAGACCATGGCGGTGACCTTCGTCATCGGCAACGCGCACAAGATCTCGGCCTCGATCCTGGCGCCGGGCACCACCATTTCTGCAACCATCGCCAACGAATTCACCGAGGCGGTCGGGGACCTCTACACCTCGTCGTTGATCGCGCTGGGACTGATCCTGTTCGTCATCACCTTCATCGTGCTCGCGGCGGCGCGTTACATGCTGCTGCGCATCGAACGCCGGATCGGGTGAAGCCATGAGCAGCGAGGCCATGAGCAGCGATGCCATGAAAGGTGGCGCCAGGAGCGGCCTGTACGCCGGCCGCCGCCGCCGCAATGCGGTGATGATGAGCCTTGCGGTCGCTGCCACCCTGCTCGGGCTCGGCTGGCTCGTGGTGATTCTGGGCGAATTGTTCTGGCAGGGGTTCGCGGGCCTGTCGCTCGCGGTCTTCACCGAGATGACGCCGCCGCCCGGCTCGGACGGCGGGCTGCTTAATCCGATCATCGGCAGCCTGATCCTGACCATCCTGGCGGTGGTGATCGGCACGCCGGTCGGCATGCTGGCCGGCACCTACATGGCGGAATACGGCCGCCACGATAAGCTGACCACCGTCGTGCGCTTCATCAACGACATCCTGCTGAGCGCGCCGTCGATCGTGGTGGGCCTGTTCATCTACGAGGTCATGGTCGCCCCGATGGGCCACTTCTCCGGATTGGCGGGGGCGGTCGCGCTCGCGGTGATCGTCATCCCGGTGGTGGTGCGCACGACCGAGGACATGCTGATGCTGGTGCCGGACCAGTTGCGCGAGGCCGCCGCTTCGATCGGCATGCCGCGGGCGTTCATCATCATGCGGGTGTGCTACCGCGCCGCCAAGGCCGGCATGATCACCGGCGTGCTGCTCGCCATTGCCCGCATCAGCGGCGAGACCGCGCCGCTGCTCTTTACCGCCCTCAACAACCAGTTCTGGAGCACCAACCTCAACGCCCCGATGGCGAGCCTGCCCACCGTCATCTTCCAATTCGCGCTTTCCCCCTACCAGGACTGGCAGAAGCTCGCCTGGACCGGAGCGCTGATCATCACCCTCACCGTGCTCGCGCTCTCGATCGTCGCGCGCGCCCTTTCCGCGTCGAGAAAACCGTCATGAATGTCGCCTCCGCCTCGGTCGCCGTTCCCACCGTCACCCACGCGGCGATCAGCACCGTCGGCCTGGCCGAAAAGATTTCGATTCGAGACCTCGACTTTTACTATGGGACCAGCAAGGCGCTCAAAGGCATCAGCCTGTCGCTGTACGCAAACAAGGTGACGGCCTTCATCGGGCCATCCGGCTGCGGAAAGTCGACGCTGCTGCGCGTTCTCAACCGGATGTACGATCTCTACCCCAACCAGCGCGCGGAGGGTGACGTCCTGTTCGACGGCGAAGACATTCTCTCGCCCAAGCAGGATCTCAACCTGTTGCGCGCCCGGATCGGCATGGTGTTTCAAAAGCCGACGCCGTTCCCCATGTCGATCTATGAGAACATCGCTTTCGGCATCAGGCTGTACGAAAAGCTGCCGAAGTCGGAGCTGGACCAGCGGGTGGAGACCTCGCTCCGTCGCGCCGCGCTGTGGGAAGAGGTGAAGAACAAGCTCAGCGCCAACGGGCTGAGCCTCTCCGGCGGGCAACAGCAGCGCCTCTGCATCGCGCGCACTGTGGCGGTCCAGCCCGAGGTGATCCTGTTCGACGAGCCGTGCTCGGCGCTGGATCCGATCTCCACCGCCAAGATCGAGGAATTGATCGACGAGCTGAAAGAGGATTACACGATCGTGATCGTCACCCACAACATGCAGCAGGCGGCGCGTGTCTCCGATTTCACCGCCTTCATGTATCTGGGCGAGTTGATCGAGTTCGACACTACGAGCAAGATGTTCACCGCACCGACCGATCGACGCACGCAGGACTACATCACCGGCCGCTTCGGCTAGATCGCACGGTTTGCCAGCCAGGACGAAGTAGATGGTAATGCCCGAACACACCGCAAAAGCCTTCGACGTCGACCTCCAAGAGATCACCCGGATGGTGGCGGAGATGGGTGGTCTTGCGGAGAGGCAGATCGCGGATTCGGTCGATGCGCTGGCGCGGCGCGACTCCGATCGCGCGCAGCGCACCGTGGCCGGAGATCCCAGCATCGACGCCCTGCAGGCGGAGATCGAGGAAAAAGCGGTGCTGACGATCGCCCGTCGGCAGCCGATGGCCGTCGATCTAAGGGAGATCATCGGCGCGCTCCGCGTCGCCAACGACCTCGAGCGGATCGGCGACCTCGCCAAGAACATCGGCAAGCGCGTGCTGGCGCTCGACGGCGAGTTTCATCCACCCAAGCTGATCCGCGGCGTCGAGCATATGGGCGCGCTGGTTCTCACCCAGCTCAAGGAGGTGCTCGATGCCTATGCCGGGCATGACCTCAAGAAGGCGCTGGTGGTGTGGAACGGCGACGAAGAGGTCGACGCCATGTGCACCTCGCTGTTTCGCGAGCTGCTGACCTACATGATGGAAGATCCGCGCAACATCACCTTCTGCATCCACCTCATGTTCTGCGCCAAGAACATCGAGCGCATGGGCGATCACGCGACCAATATCGCCGAGACGGTCTATTACATGATCGAAGGCCACGCCATCGCCGATCAGCGGCCGAAAGGCGACACCACCAGCTTCGCCACGCTGGCCGCGGAGAAATGATCGCGGAGAAACGATGAAGGGACGCTGAGCGGATGAAGGCCAACATCCTGATCGTGGAAGACGAGGAGGCGCTGACGCTCCTCCTGCGCTACAACCTCGAAGCGGAAGGCTANGGGGTCGAGACGGTCCCGCGCGGCGACGAAGCGGACCTGCTGCTCAAGGAGCGCGCGCCCGACCTCGTNATCCTNGACTGGATGCTGCCGGGNCTTTCCGGCATCGAGCTCTGCCGCCGGCTGCGGGCGCGGCCCGAGACCAAGCAATTGCCGATCATCATGCTGACCGCGCGCGGCGAGGAGAGCGAGCGCGTGCGGGGCCTCGCGACCGGCGCCGACGACTACATCGTCAAGCCGTTCTCGGTGCCCGAACTGAGCGCGCGCGTGCGCGCGCTGTTGCGCCGCGCGCTTCCGGAGC